>ERZ1026792.13-NODE-13-length-238716-cov-7.906320_pt1 | contig 238716 bp, 211 predicted proteins | sample MGYA00520884_ERZ1026792 | MGnify/ENA primary metagenome ERZ1026792 (study PRJEB33270, sample SAMEA104284473) | anaerobic digester metagenome | biome: Anaerobic digester microbiome; feature: mesophilic sludge digester; material: Anaerobic digester biomass | place...
GTGGCAAGGGTGACATAGACAGAACAACCATCCTGCCTGCAACGGTCAAGAATCAGTTAAATAATCATCTGGTCGAAGTGAAAAAAATGTATGAAAATGATCTGGCCCGAGGATATGGCGAAGCCCATCTTCCCGATGCGCTGTCCAGAAAATATCCTAACGCCGGCAAGGAATGGGCATGGCAATATGTTTTCCCGGCGAATCATCTCGCAGTTGATCCGCGCTCAGGGAAAGTGCGCCGCCATCACATCAGCGATACGGCCATTCAAGATGTCATAAAAAAAGCAATCCGCAAGGCCGGGATTCCCAAATTTGCTACCGTCCATACCCTTCGTCATAGTTTTGCGACGCATTTATTGATGAATGGCGTGAATATCCGTGAAGTTCAGGAACTTTTGGGGCATAAGAATGTCGAAACGACGATGATTTATACTCATGTGCTGCGCGATATGTCCAACGCGCCGAAAAGCCCGCTGGACACACTGCTAAATAGCGGCAAAGCAATTTCCCCAAACACCGAATAGAGAAAATTATGAATAAAACAGCAAAACCGGTTGAGCTTGATTTTAATCCTGAGTTCCAGCGCGCGCTTTCGCTAATGGAAGAAACGGATAAAAATATTTTCATCACCGGCCGCGCCGGTACCGGTAAATCAACTTTGCTTAATTATTTTCATAACAACACTAAAAAAAACGCCGTTATTCTGGCGCCGACGGGTGTTGCCGCCGTGAATATCGGCGGGCAGACAATTCATTCCTTTTTCCATTTTAAGCCGAATGTGACTCCCGCGTCGATTAAAAAGAAAAAAAGCGCCCAAAAAGAAAAACCTACCATCTACAAAAAGCTTACCGCGATTATCATTGATGAAGTTTCCATGGTGAGGGCTGATCTGCTGGATTGTGTGGATAAATTTCTGCGTCTCAACGGCCCCAATTCCAAACGCCCTTTCGGCGGCGTGCAGATGATTTTCATCGGCGATCTATATCAACTGCCGCCCGTGGTCACGAGCAAGGAGCGCGAAATATTCCGGTCGCACTATGCAAGCCCCTATTTTTTCAGCGCCAAAGTCATGGAAAAGCTGGACATGGAATTTGTCGAACTGGAAAAAGTTTATCGTCAGAAGGATGATGAATTTATCCGCCTGCTCAACGCTATTCGCAACCGCACCGTAACCGATGATGATTTGGCGCTGTTCAACAAACGTTATGATTCTCAGTTTACCGCACCTGCCGGAGCTTTTTATCTTTCTTTGACCAGCACCAATGACCTGGCCGATAGCATTAACGAAAAACAACTGGCTAAACTTCCCGGGAAAATATGGAAAGCGCGAGGCATGATCGATGGCGAATTCGGCAAGGAATACTTGCCGACAGCCCTGGAATTAAATCTTAAAAAAGGCGCGCAGATAATGCTTTTGAATAACGATGCCTATGGGCGCTGGATCAACGGCACTATCGGCAAAATAACGGGATTCAAAAAAGATGACGAAGGCGGGGAGATAATAACCGCCAAACTGGATAACGGCGAATCAGTGGAAATTAGCCCCTACACTTGGAAAATATACCGGTTCTATTTAAAAAATGATGAGCTTTGTTCCGAAGATGTCGGTTCGTTCACGCAATATCCGGTGCGCCTGGCCTTCGCGGTCACGATTCACAAAAGCCAGGGCAAAACCTTTGAAAATGTTATCATTGATGTGGGACGCGGTACTTTCGCGCACGGCCAGGTGTATGTGGCGCTTTCCCGCTGCACATCGCTTGCCGGAATAGTCCTGAAACAGCCGCTGAAGAAAAGCCATATTCTGATGGATTGGCATATTGTAAAATTTCTTACACGCACGCAATATGATAAGGCGGAACAAAAATTGTCGCACGACGATAAATTGCAGATTATTCACAAGGCGATTAAAGAAAAGAAAAATCTGGAAATTCTTTATTTAAAAGCGAAGGATGAAAAATCGCGCCGCACAATCCGCCCGCTGTTTGTCGGAGAGATGGAATACAGCGGACATCCTTTTGTGGGAATGGATGCCTATTGTCTGACGCGCAAGGAAAACCGCCGTTTTAACGTGGATCGGATATTGGAAATCTGCGTCTCATTAAATAAATAAAAAACTCTTGCCGGTAATTTTACGGCATGTCGAAAATATTTGTTCCCGCGGGCGGCTGGAATTTAAAAAGCTTATCGGAAAGACCAGCGTTCAAAGCGATATTGGAAAATCTCAGTGTGGTTATGTTGCCCATCAAGTCTTCAAAACTTACCTGTATAATAAAATAAGTATTTTTATCCAAAGTGATGCCGAGAGCCTGCAGGGAAGAATTTTTTTCTTTAGGTGTCAGTTTAAGCAGATAATTGCCGTGTTTATCAATGGCTTCCGGCTGCGCGTAATTTATTTGAAAATCGTCTTTGAGCTTTCCTAAACCGGACAAAAATCTGATTAATGTTGCCGACTGGACCAGATTATCTGCTTTCTGCACATATGCCGTCTTTTCGCGCGGCAGATAAAGCCACGCTTTTTGAGGGTTAATAATCAGTTTTTTGACTTCCGGTTTTGTATAATCCCAGCGCATATTGCGCGGTTTCTTAAAGAAAACAAGGCCTTCTTCTATCATCGTTCTTTTGAGTGATTTATTGAATGTTTCCTGACGGAAATCAGCCTGAAAATCGTTTGTTTCTTCATACACGCGTTGCAGTTTTTGCACTGTATCGTCTATGGGGTCAATTTCTGCGGCAACGCATGCAAAAAACGGAAACAGCACAAAGAAAAGGGTAGCGGTCAGCCATTGGCTTAAGGTTTTTGGTGTAAAACCTTTATATACCGAAGATTTTTTTTGCATAATTTTGCTGTTGGAAAATTACAAAAATCCTTAATCGTTGGCACAATTATTTATAAGCAGTTTATATCTGCTCTGAACGACGGTCAATAAAGGCAAGCAACAGCAAGCTATATTTATAAGTTATTAATTACATTGAGTATTTATCTTGCTTAAACCTTAGGCAATTTGGTATAAAATCACGTCAAATGGGCGTTTGCCAAATCAATCAACAAGGTTATCAACAGTTTTTTCCACAAGTTTGTGGAATACAAATCCAAGTACCCGTATCAAAGGGGGATTTTGTTTTGTAATTTTTTTCTCTACCGCTAACCGTGAATTTTGAACCGCCAGCCGAATTGGTCTTCTTTCAATCCATATTGGATTTGTAGTATTCCGTTATACAGCCTTTCGGCCACCGGACCGGTTTTATTGTCGTTTATTATGTACTCTTTTCCTCGGTAGTAAATCTGACCCACTGGCGAAACAATTGCCGCCGTTCCGGAAGCAAAAACTTCCTTGAGTTCCCCTTTCTGTAAAGACGCGGTAACTTCATCAATGGAAATTTGTCTTTCCTCGACTTTTATGCCGATGTGACGGGCAAGTTGAATGATGGATTTGCGCATAATACCCGGCAAAATTGTGCCGGTAAGAGCCGGTGTAATCAGTTCGTCACCCATGACGAAGAAAATATTGCTTGTGCCCACTTCTTCCACGTATTTCTTTTCCCGCGCATCCAGCCATAGAACCTGCGTATAGCCCATATCTGTTGCTATCCTGCTGGCATAAAGGCTGGCAGCGTAATTTCCGCCTGCTTTCGTGTAACCGGTACCGCCCGGTGCCGCGCGCACGTATTCTTCAGAAACGTAAATTTTAGTCGGGGCGAAACCTTGCGGATAATAAGCGCCCACAGGGCCGACAACGATGAAAAATAAATATTCATTTGCGGGATGAACGCCGAGCGCAGCCTCTGTGGCAATCATGGTCGGGCGAATATACAGAGAAGTTCCTTCACCACGCGGAATCCAGTCTTTTTCCAGAAGAACCAGTTTCTTTAAAGCTTCCAGGAAAATGCTTTCGTCAACCGCCGGCATGCACATTCTTTCCGCCGAGACGTTCATCCTTTTGATGTTTTCCGTGGGGCGGAAAAGAAAAATCTCGCCGTTTTTACCGTGGTATGCCTTTAAACCTTCGAATATTTCCTGCGCGTAATGCAGGCACATAGCCGTGGGGTCCAGTTGTAGCGGCCGGTATGGTTCAATCATAGGGTCATGCCAGCCTTTGTCTTCCTTGTATTTCATGGTAAACATGTGGTCTGTGAAAAATTTTCCAAAACCGAGCTTGGATTCATCCGTGGGCTTGGGTTTCAGCTTCTCCAACGGTACCTGAATAATTTTAATTCCCATAATATATGCCTCTTTTAGAGAGAGAAATCGCCTGAATAGGCGTGATCAAATTATACTAGCATTAAATTAAACTGCGATCAAGACTTCGATATTGAATCGCTTCAGCAACATGAGCCGCCTCGACTTTCTCTTTTTTTTCCAGATCGGCGATAGTACGAGACACTTTTAGTATACGGTTTATCGCCCGGGCGCTCAAACCCAGCTTTTCAATAGCCATTTCAATCAGTTTGTGCGAATCATCATCTATGGCGCAAAAAGTCTTGATTTGCTTTTCCGTCATCCGGGCGTTGCAGATGATGTCGTTTTGACCGAAACGCCTTTTTTGTGCATTTCGCGCGGCATTTACTCTATTTTTGATAGTCTGAGATGACTCTCCTTCTTCTTTTGCGGAAAGGGCGCGGTATTTTACGGAGGGAACTTCGATATGCAAATCGATACGGTCCATCAACGGCCCGGAAATTTTTCCCTGATATTGTCGGATTTGCTGGGGGCTGCAGCGGCAGGTGCGGACACGGTCGCCGAAATAACCGCACGGGCACGGATTCATGGCGGCCACCAGCATGAACTTGGCGGGAAAAGTGGCCGTGACGGAAGAACGGGTGATGGTTATTGTCCCTTCTTCGAGCGGCTGGCGCAAAGCTTCGAGCGCGTTTCTTTTGAATTCCGGAAGTTCGTCCAGGAAAAGAACGCCTAAATGAGCTAGGCTGATTTCGCCGGGTCGCGGCATTTGACCGCCTCCCACCAGTCCGGCGTCGGATATCGTGTGATGCGGAGCACGGAACGGCCGGGTGGCAATCATCATTTCTTCTCTATTAAGTGAGCCCGCCACGGAAAACACTTTGGTTACTTCAATCGCTTCTTCAAAGGAAAGATCGGGAAGGATTGTCGGGAGTCTCTTTGCCAGCATGCTTTTACCGGAACCCGGCGGGCCGATCATCAACACATTATGCCCGCCTGCCGCCGCGATTTCCAGCGCGCGTAGCGCCTGTTTTTGTCCCTTAATCTCGCTGTAATCAATATCGTATTTGCGCGTTTGCTGAAAAACTTCGGTTACATTTACGCTCAGCGGTTCAATGTTTTTGCGTCCGCTTAAAAATTCCACGACGTCCGTCAGGTTTTTTACGCCGTGAACATTTATGCCTTCCACCATGGCTGCTTCCAAAGCATTTTCTTCGGGAACAAAAGCCGCCGCAATGCCCATTTCTTTGGCTTTAAAAGCCGCGGTCAAGACGCCGTTGACTCTTTTGATGCTGCCATCGAGAGAAAGTTCTCCCATGAAAAAACAATTTCGCGTGGATGATTCCTTGATTAATTCTTCCGCGGCAAGGATTCCCACGGCGATGGGCAAATCAAATGCGGTGCCTTCTTTTTTTATGTCGGCGGGGGCAAGATTGACGGTCACGTGAGCACGCGGAAAACGGTAGCCGGAATTTTTGATGGCGGCCTTGATTCTGTCGCGGCTTTCTTTCACCGAGGTGTCCGGCAAACCGACAGTGGCAAATTGCGGCAATCCCTGCGATATGTCCACTTCAACAAAAACGGGATATGATTCCATGCCAATGATGCTCATGCTGGATATTTTAACAAACATCGCATCACTCCTGCAGATTAATGAATGTAAGTAGTTTAAAAAATATTAGCTAATAAGTATGTTTATATCAAGAATTTTTAATAGGGTTAAAAATTTTGCTGTTCTTGACTCATCCGTATCCCTGTGCTACAGTTCGCGCAAACAAAAATTGCTTGATTCGATATTTAAATTTCGCTTAAGTAACCGCCATGCGTAAATTGTCTCACATCAATAATAAAAATCAGGCGCAGATGGTCGATGTCACGGTAAAAGCGACGACCAGCCGCAGAGCAAAAGCCCACGGCCGGGTGATGATGAAAAAAGCGACACTGGATTTAATTGAAATGGGGCAAATGACCAAGGGCAATGTTTTGGGGACCGCTAAAATAGCAGGCATTATGGCGGCGAAAAAAACGAGCGAAATGATTCCTCTTTGCCATCCGCTGGAGCTGACGGCCATAGATGTGAACCTGGAAATTGACCATAAAAATTCATGTGTTATCATTGAGTCTGAAGTAAAATCGATCGGTAAGACGGGCGTGGAAATGGAAGCGTTGACGGCAGTGAGTGCGGCCGCTTTGACTGTTTACGATATGTGCAAAGCAGCCGATAAAGCGATGGTCATCGGAGAAATAATGCTGATGGAAAAAACCGGTGGCAAAAGCGGAACTTTTATCAGAAAACAATAAATCCCTTAGAAAAAAGCATCCGGGTAAATAAATGCAACAAAATATTTTTAAAATTCGCCAGGCTTTTCTTATTCCTTTATGGGCGATAATTGTACTGCTTTTCTTATTGTTTGTGCTGAGCATGTTCGACACTCAAATGTGGGGAAAGATAACCGCCGCCCTTTTCTTTATAATTGTTTTAATCGTCGGCATTGAAGCCACGAAGAGAGAGGTAATCGTGGCGGAAGAAAAACTGATGATGAAAAAGTTTTTTCGCAAAAAAGAATTTTCCTGGGCGGAAATTACCCACCTTGGCATAGTCGAGCTGGGTAAAAAAGTTTATTTTTTGTTGACCACAACCAAAGGATTTTATTTTTTCTCTAATTTGATGGAAAAACACTCAATGCTTGCCCGCCTGATTGCGGAAAAACTGGGTGAGGAAAAAGTGGAACCGGAAGTTCGAAAATACCTGGAGCAACCGGTCGAAAGACTTTCTCTCATTGTGATGAGTTATGTCACGATTTTGATTATTGTTATTATTATCTTTTTAAGATTATTGCCGGTGTAGACCGGCTCAAGCGGTATTTTGCGCCAACGCGCTTGAAATTTATTTGAATTTATTTTTATTGTGGGGAGGCTCATGCAAACGCGGTCAAAGAAGCAGAAAAAATCAAAAGTGGTTCTTAAGGTGAAAGAAACGCCATACTCAGCAGTCGAAGAAATAATGGAAAAAAAGCTTGAAGATATCGTTACAATTTTGTCCGAATCGGGAGGCCGCAAAAGCAAACTTTACGAGGAAGTAATGTCTATAGTGGAAAAAGGATTATTTAAAATCGCGCTGCGCAGGTCGAATTATGTAAAGAGTTCGGCGGCATTGTTTCTGGGCATAAACCGCAATACTTTTACCGATAAAATGGCTAAACTTGGCATTGATTGTGAAAAGAAAAAATAAACGCGATAAAATAGTTTATGATTGAAATATTGGAAAAAAGCAAAACATTGCCCACAAAGGTTAAACTGCTCTTGAAAAAAGGGGTACGGATGACGGCCCCTTTTTCTGTGGAAATCGGCGAAGAAGTAAATCTGGATAAGATAGACGCTTCTTTAATAATTTACGGCGCGGCAAGGATAAAAGGGGAACAAACCTTGATTTCCCCGAATGTAAAGCTGGGCTATGAAGCTCCGGTAGTCCTGATTAACTGTCAATTAGGAAATGGTGTGGAGTTGAAGGGTGGATATTTTTCTGAGTCCGTTTTTCTGGACAATGTGGTCATTGGAAGCAACGCCCAGGTGCGTTCCGGATGCCTTTTGGAAGAACAAGTCGGCGGTAATCATTCTGTCGGCTTAAAGCAAACAATCCTGTTTCCCTTTGTTACCCTGGGGAGCTTGGTTAATTTTTGTGATTGCCTGATGGGGGGGGGGACGAGCCGCAAAAATCACAGCGAAGTAGGCAGTTCTTACGTTCATTTCAATTACACTCCCCAACAGGACAAAGCGACGCCTTCTCTTATCGGCGATGTGCCGCGAGGTGTCATGCTGCGCGAGGCACCGATTTTTTTGGGCGGGCAGGGGGCAATCGCGGGACCGGTGCAAATTGCCTATGGCACGGTTATTTCGGCGGGTGTCGTATGCCGCACGGATTGTCTGAAGGAAGGGATGATTGTGTCGCATCCCCCAAAGCCGGCTTCTTCCAAAAAATTTTACCCCGGACTCTATGGAGACGTAAGCCATAAGGTCACCTCCAACATTTTATATGTGGCCAATTTGCTGGCTCTGCGACAGTGGTACAGATATGTTCGCCACGGTTTCTTTGTGCGCGAGAAATACGGTGATGATTTATATGCCGGGAGCCAGAAGGTTTTGGAGGGTGCCTTGACGGAGAGAATTGTGCAACTGAGAATTTTTGCGAAGAATTTGGAAAAAGCGGCGACCAGAGAAAAGGAAATAAAAAGAATATTTTCCGTTAAAGCCTGGCGTTCGCAGGATCAGTTTCTGAAAAATTGGCCAGCAATGGAAGAATACCTTTTAAAAGGAAATGAAGAAAATATATCTTTGAAGAGAAAAGAATCTTTCCTTAAAATAGTGAAAAAGCAGTCAGGAAAATTCAAAACGTATCTGGAAGCGGTTAAATTGCTTACCCCCTTACAAGCGCAAAGGGGTAGTGCGTGGTTGAATGATATTGTTCAGAGCACTATTTCGGGTTGCCTAAGTATTTATCAGCGTAAAAAACAATAAAAATGTCAGCTGAAAAAATAATAAAAAAAATAAGGGCTTTTGTCCGCGACTGCAAAATATTTATTGGAAAAAGCCCTTCGGATATCCGCGGTCCCGCCATCATTTTTTTTCCGTTCCTCCCTTTCCGAATCAATTGCGGTTTCGCCGGATTGATGACCCTGCTGCCGGGACAAAACAGCAAAGAAGAATTTACTGCCGATGAAGAGTTGCGAATAATTTGGCGGAATGTTGAAAGCCAAAATCTGAAAAAAGTGCTGAATAAGGAAATCACGCTGGGGGATTATTTGTGTGGGGCGGAAACCGTACAATCTTTGGAAAAAGCCGTTCTGAAACTCAAAAGCGAAAAAGCCCAGCAATATCTTTTTTTTCAAATACCCGGGACAAGGAAGCTTTCCGACATATCCGCCCGCATGAAAACGTTTTTAGACAAAGAGGAAGAACTGCTTGAAAATAACGCCGTTAAATTTACTTCCGCTGATTTGGAAACAGTAAACAGCCGGGTTATTTTACTCAAAGACATTTATTGGTCATTGAAAAAAGATGTTCTGGATAATTTTGATAAAATCAATGAATTGGCAGGAGTTGATGAAGTCGGCGCGTTAAATCCGTCGGCGTTCAAAAAATACCGGAAAATCAACCTTCTTCTCAATGCGCTCGATCGTTTGGAAGTGCGCGGCAGGGATTCGGCTGGCCTTCAAATAAGTTTTTCTTTGAAAAATGACGATGTTTTGAAAAAAATAATTTCCGCGTTGAGAGAAAACAATCTGTATGATGACTATCTGAGTCGCACCCGGCATGGCGATCTCCTCCACGGTTCAATCTATGTGTCGTCCGAAAATCCAAACAAGGGAGAAAAAAAGTTTAATGTATCTTTTACCTATAAAACTTTTTCTATTGTTGGTGAATTGGGCAAGAATGTTTGCGATTTGAGAAAAGCGATTAGAAGTGACCGAATATTGTATCAATTCGCGAAGCATGAAACAATTTGCGAGACGGCATTCACACATACGCGTTGGGCTTCCGTCGGTTCGATTACTCAGGAGAATTGTCACCCGGTAAATAACAACAGGCTGAATCGGATACAACAGGATTTTCCGTATTACCGGCAGGCGAAAGCCCAGATTAATGTTGTTTTAAACGGTGATATTGATAATTACGCGGTATTGCGTGCCGAGTTGGAAAAAAACGGCGAATTGATTTATCCTGAAATCACTACGGACACGAAAATTATACCCTTGCAGATAGAGAAATATCTTTTGGCGGCTTATTCTTTGGACGAGGCTTTTCGCCTAGCTGTGAACGATTTTGAAGGTTCACACGCTATCGCGATGGCCAGCGACCTGGAACCCGGTAAAATATTTTTGGCGCTCAAAGGCAGCGGACAGGCGATTTATGTCGGCATCAGTCCCGATCAGTATATGTTTTCTTCGGAACTTTACGGGCTTGTCGAAGTGACGCCTGATTTCATTCAAATGAACGGAGAAGAAAGCGCAAATGGGGAACGAGGGACGCGGGGACAGATTTTTATTTTAGACCAGAATTCACCGGGCGCTTTGGCGGGAATTAAGGCAAGCCATTATGACGGCACTCCGGTTACTTTAGAGCAGAGTAATGTGAAAAAGGCCCAGATCACGACGCGCGATATAGACCGGGGAGATTATCCACATTTCTTTCTCAAAGAAATATCCCAGTCTCCTGATTCCGTAAAACGAACTTTGCGCGGGAAATATTTTGTGTCTCCGAAAAACGAATCATTCCCGCAGGTGATGTTTAATTTAGGCCTGGACATTGTTCCGGAAAATGTGTGTTCCGGTCTCGAAAACGGTTCGATAAAAAATATTGTTGTCATCGGTCACGGGACGGCGGCTGTTGCCGGATTCGCTATAGCCGATATTCTGGAAATGTATCTGCGCGGCGCAAATATCCGCGTAAATGCCAGAGTGGCATCGGAAATGAGCGGTTTTTTGCTCAAGGATGATTTGTCCGATACAATGGTTATACCGATCAGTCAATCCGGAACAACCACCGACACAAACCGCGCGGTATCGATGGCCAGAGAAAGAGGAGCCTACATCATTTCTATTGTGAACAGGAGGCAATCGGATATTACGGTTAAATCGCACGGCGTGTTTTACACAAGTGACGGCCGGGATGTTGAAATGTCAGTGGCTTCTACGAAGGCTTTTTATTCTCAAATTATCGCTGGCCAGATATTGGCGCTGTTTTTTGCGCAGCTGATGAAAACGAAAAGCAATGATTTTATCGCTTCGGAGTTGAAAAATCTGGAAGAAATACCGCAACTGATGGTACGTGTATTTGAAAAAAGAAGTGAAATCGCCGCTTCCGTAGGGAAAACCATATCTAAAAAGTATTGGGCGGTAGTGGGCAGCGGACCAAACAAGGCGGCGGCCGACGAAATAAGAATAAAGTTGAGCGAACTTTGTTATAAAACCATTTCTGTCGATATCATAGAAAACAAGAAACATATCGATTTATCCGCGGAACCTTTAATTTTAGTCTGTGCCGCCGGTAATCCTCAGCCGGTTATGGAAGATATTGCCAAGGACGTGGCTATTTTCAAGGCACATAAAGCCGCGGTAGTTGTTTTTGCCCAAGAAGGCGACAAACGGTTTGATAAAATTGCTGATGCGGTAATTGGAATACCGGCCGCGTCAGGTAATCTTTCTGTAATTCTCAACGCGTTCGCCGGGCATTTATGGGGTTACTATGCTGCCTGCGCCATAGATGAAGAAGCGCAGATTTTTAGGGAATTCCGCAACCGCCTGAATTCCGTCATGAGTGAACAGACGAAATCCGATTATACGATTTATGACAGGATCAACGATGTGCGCTTACGCTATTTGATTAATGATTTCTATCAGACCTTTAATGCGAAGCGTAACGATGGAGCCTTTAATTTACTAGGTGTAAAAACGATTTCCGATTTGGCCCTGTTACTGAAATACGCGGCCGGGAAATTGCCGCTCGAAGATTTTTATCATGAATTCAAAAGTGAAAATAACTTTATTTCGCCGCTGGACTTGTTGGACGTGACAGTGGGAAGGGCGATTGACGAACTGACGCGTCCGATAGACGCAATTCGCCATCAGGCCAAAACGGTTACCGTGGGCACGAGCCGTAAAGAGAAAGCTTTAACCGGAGTTGTTTTTGAGGCGATGGGGAAAATGAAGTTTGTTGTCAAAAATTTGACTTATAAAAATATTTTATTTATCAGCAGAATACAGCCGGCGGTTTTAACCGTAAAAGGTTACACGGTTTATGACGTAAACAATCTCGATAAAGAAGGGAAACCAACTGATAAATCGACTATAAACTTGAAAGAAAGGGGTGGGGTCGCCCTTCAAATGAAATCCCGCGCTGAGTCTTCCAACTTGTTGATGGGAACGAAAAAAACTATTGTAAGCACTGGTGATATCTATATCGGCAAAGGCAGGGCTGATGGTGCGCCTATTTTAGTCATGCCTTTATTGGGTGAAAAAGGATTTGTGGAGAAATTGTTTTTGTTGCATATTGAATACAATAATCTTTTGTCGCTGAATGAAAAGAAAGAGGTATTAGGTCACCGTTATAATGATATTCGTAACATGGTTAATGAGTACAACATAATCTGGCAAGACGAATATTTAGAAAAAATTCCGCTTGCCGATTTGTTCAGTGAAACAGTGGAAAATTTGGCTGGCCGCATCATGCGGTATGTTCAGCAAGTTGATTGAAACATGCCACGGCTATTTATACCGATATTTTGTTCGAGCGCTGGAAGATATTGTTGAGGAGAAGAAATGAAAACGAAATTTATTTTTATCACTGGCGGAGTGCTTTCTTCTTTGGGAAAGGGTTTGGCTGCGGCATCCATTTCAGCATTGTTGGAGTGTCGCGGACTCAAGGTTACCAATCAAAAGCTTGACCCTTACATTAATGTTGATCCCGGGACAATGAACCCTTTTCAGCACGGTGAAGTATTTGTGACCGATGATGGAGCGGAAACGGACCTCGATTTGGGACATTATGAACGATTTACTTCCACAAGCATGGGGAAAGGCAATAATCTCACCGCCGGCCAGGTTTATTATTCCGTCATCAATAAAGAGAGGCGCGGCGATTATTTGGGGAAAACTGTCCAAGTCATTCCTCATATCACTAACGAAATTAAAGAATTCATAGCGGCCACAGCTCAAGGCTATGACGTGTCCATTGTGGAAATTGGCGGAACAGTGGGTGATATCGAAAGCCTTCCTTTTTTGGAGGCAATCCGTCAGTTTCGTAATGAAGCAGGAAAACAAAACGCGATATTCATTCATTTAACCTGGGTCCCTTTTATCAAAACAGCCGGAGAGGTAAAAACAAAACCTACTCAGCACAGCGTGAAAGCACTGCGTGAAATAGGTATCCAGCCGGATATTCTGCTTTGCCGGACGGAAAATTTTCTATCCGAAGACATTAAAGCTAAAATAGCTTTGTTCTGCAATGTGGAAGTATCTTCTGTTTTCACCGCGAAAGATGTCGGCTGTATTTATGAGGTGCCGCTTATTTTTCATCGAGAAGGATTGGACGATAAAATCGTTGATTTGCTAAATATCTGGACGGGCAGGCCACATCTGCAAGCTTGGGAAGAAGTCGTCAGCAAGTTTCAGAAACCCGCGCAGGAAGTTTGTGTGGCCATTGTGGGGAAATACATTAATCTTACCGACTCATATAAAAGCCTCAATGAAGCACTGGTTCACGGTGGCATTGCCAATGATTGCCGTGTAAGCTTGAAATTTGTTGACTCCGAGAAGGTGGAAAAAGAGGGAGCAGCTAGATGTCTCGCCGATGTTGATGCCATCTTGGTGCCAGGCGGATTCGGTAACCGTGGCATAGAAGGCATGATTTTGTCCGCGCAGTACGCGCGGGAAAACAAAATCCCTTATCTGGGAATTTGTCTGGGCATGCAAATGGCGGTGGTGGAATATGCCAGAAATGTATGCAAATTAAATAAGGCTAACAGTTCCGAATTTGACGCTCAAACGCCGTATCCGGTCATTGACTTGCTTCCCGGGCAGAGCGAAGTGAAGGAAAAAGGTGCTTCGATGAGGTTGGGGGCGTGGCCGTGCGTGCTGAAATCCAATTCTTTTGCCCATGCCGCGTACGAGCAAAAAGAGATTTCCGAGCGTCATCGTCACCGATATGAATTTAATAATAAGTATAAAAAGAAGTTGATGGATAAAGGTTTGCGTATAACAGGAGTTTCGCCGGATGGCCTTTTGGCGGAAATTGTGGAAATAAAGGACCATCCGTGGTTTGTGGGCTGTCAGTTTCATCCAGAATTCAAATCGCGTCCCACGAAACCGCATCCGCTATTCAAAAAATTCATTGAAGCAGCGGTGAAATACGCACAGGGCAGGATTGCGCGTTAATCGCTTAAACAATCCGTAATTAAGGACATGGATTACGGCAGCGGAAAAGAACGCTGTGTGAATAAAGTTAAAACGATGGATAAAAAAGGTAAAAAGACAACAACAATAGATTTCGAAAGGATATTTCATCCGAAAAAACTGGCGATTGTCGGTGTTTCCGCCGAGGGCAGCGTCCGTGGTTTTGGTATTGGTATGCTGATGGCTCTCCGGGCGATGAGCTTTGAGGGCGAAATATTTCCCGTCAATCCTAAAGGTGGAAATTTTGCCGGTTTGGATTTTTATCGGAAGGTTGAAGATATTCCCGGCACAATCGATTTTGCTATTATTGCTGTGGTGGCGAAAGAGGTGCCCGCTGCACTTGAAGCGTGCAGGAAAAAAGGCGCGGCGGGTGCGGAAATTCTTTCCGCGGGCTTTAGCGAATTGGGTACCGAAGAAGGTCTATTGCTGGAAAATGAAGTCCGTGAAATTGCAAAGAAGGGAATCCGCGTGGTGGGACCGAATTGCTTCGGTATCTATTGCCCCCGCAGTGGCTTGACGATGCTGCCAGGTCATGATTTATCACGTCAGAGCGGCCCGGTCGCGTTTTTGTCTCAGAGCGGCGGTATGGCCATTGACTTGGCCCATAAAGGAAAATGGATGGGACTTGAGTTTAGCAAAGTGGTTAGCTTCGGTAACGGTGCTGATTTACGGGAAATGGACCTTCTCCCCTATTTTGCTGATGATCAGGAAACGCGGGTAATCGGCATGTATGTTGAAGGTGTTAAAAACGGTGATGATTTTTTCGGGGCCATTAAAAACACAACGGAAAAAAAACCGGTTGTTGTTTGCAAAGGAGGACTTTCTTCTGCTGGAAAAAGGATGATTGTGACTCATACAGCGTCGATGGGCGGAAGTCGTCTTATCTGGCAATCGGTTTTAAGGCAGGTCAATGCAATACAGGTCCAGGACTTGAAAGAACTGGCAGAAGCCTGTCTGGCTTTTTGTTTTCTGCCGCAGGGAGTTTATAAAAATATTTCTGTGGTGGGCGGCGGTGGCGCTCTCGGTGTTACCGCTTGCGATGCGGCGGAAAATTTTGGGATGGAAGTTCCTCCTCTTTCACAAAACATAAGAGAGCGTGTAGAAAAGTTATTGCCTAAACCCGGCTCCAGCGGAACAAACCCTATTGACGTAGCCAATCCTTATGTTGAGCCGAAGATTTTAAAAGAAGTGCTGCGCACGGTGGCTGTTGATGAGCAAATAGATCTGCAAATAATAATTTCCCTTCTTTATCATTATAAAACAATGACGCGCATGATAGGCAAGCCGGTAGCGCAGGTCACGCCTTATCGGGAACTGGCCGAAGCTCTTAGTGCTGTGGTGAAGGAAACCAAAAAGCCGTTTGTTATTGTTTTGGCTAATCCCAAAAAGGGAATGGATGACCTGGATATCGTTGAGATGCTGGCACTGGCCCGCCGGGAATTTCTCTCGCGAGGTTTGCCTGTTTTTGATGATTTGTACGAAGCGATTCGTGCGGTGGGACACGTAAATACTTACTACGAAAAAAGGGAGCGGTATGAGTAAAGATTCGGCGTCAAAAATAATTAATTTGGCCTTAGGGGAAGGACGAAATTGTCTTTCCGAATATGAAGCAAAGCGGGTGTTGGCTTCTTACGATTTGCCTGTAACACGCGAGATTATCGTGGAGCACAAAAGTGAACTGAAAGAAGCGGTCCGGCAGATAGGTTATCCTCTCGTGATTAAGGGATGCTCCTTTGAAATAGCGCATAAGACAGAAAAGGGATTGATCCGCGCCGATGTTCGCAATGATAATGAAGCGCTGGAGGCATTTGATGAAATTAAAAAGAGGCTTGGTGTCCATAACGGCGCTGTTTTGGTGCAGGAAATGGTTGAAGGACGCCGAGAACTGGTTATGGGCTTGACGCGTGATGACCAGTTTGGTCCCTGCGTGATGTTCGGTTTAGGGGGGATTTTTACGGAAATTCTTAAAGACGTTTCTTTTCGTAAGGCTCCGTTGGAGGAAAGGGACGCCTTAGAAATGATGCGCGAGATAAGAGGCCATAAAATTATTGATTCTTTTCGCGGCATGGAAGCTGTGGATGCTAAAATACTTGCCAGTATGCTTATCACCATCGGACGCATTGGCCTTGAATTTGAACATATTCGGGAAATAGATTTGAATCCGGTGATTATTTCGCGAGGAAAACCGGTGGTGGTTGATGCTCTGATTGTTTTAGGTTAATGATTTGTTATTGAATAGTTTGGCTGAATTGTTTGTTGTTGGTATAAGAGAAAAGATGATAACCGTTTCGGCCATGCGCCTTAACGTAATACATGGCCATATCGGCATTCTTCATTAAGACGTCTATATCCTGCGCATCATCGGGATAAATGGCAATACCGATACTGATACTGGAATTTATTAAATGGTCATTGCAGATAAATGACTGCTCAAAAGATTCTAAAATTATTTTTGCCACCTCAACCGCGTCTTCAACCCTTTCTATCGCTGGTAGCAGAATGATGAATTCATCTCCGCCCAGGCGGCAAATGGTATCGTTCTGGCGGAGGCGCCCGGTCAGGCGAAGAGATATTTCTTTGAGCAATTTGTCACCAACCATATGGCCCAGAGAATCGTTGACATTTTTGAAGTTATCAAGGTCCAGCATCATCAGGGCGAGTTTTTGATCGTTTCTTTTGGCCTGAGCAGTGGCCATTTTAAGTCGGTCCATCAGTAACATTCTGTTGGGAAGACCGGTAAGGAGATCATGGGTGGCGATGTAATTAAGCTGTTCTTCTGTTCGTTTGCGTTCCGTTACATCATGGCCCACTCCGCGGAAACCGACAACCTTGCCTTGGTCGTCCAGCTTGGGGAAAACGGAAAGTTCGAAAAAAGTTATTTTGCCGTCGGGCAGGACAAACTCATAAGGGAAGTTTTTTATTGGTTCTCTCGTTTCGTAAACTTGGCGGAAAATTTTAAATACCTCACCGGACCGTTCTTCACTTGTGAATGACTTATAGTTGAGACCGATTAATCTTTCCGGTGGATAACCGACGCTACGGACAATGGCGTCATTGACGAAAATGACATTGCCCGCAAGATCGATTTCGAAATACCACTCATCGACTTCGTTAATAATGGTTCTGTATTTTTCTTCCGATTGCCGGATCATTTCTTCCATTTGCCGCCGCACGGTGACGTCACGACTAATTCCCCTGAATCCCGTCGCCTTACCTTGTTTGTCTTTAAGAAGGGACACTGAAATTTCATTGAAGGCTTTGCTTCCGTTTTTTCTGATGATTTCTACGTCTAATAGTTGGATAGGTTCTTCTTTCTTGTAAACTTCTGAGAAGATTTGGCGTGTTTTTTTTGCAGTATTTTCATCTTGAAACTGCCGGTAGTTCATTCCGGTTAATTCTTCTCTGGAATAGCCTAATTTTCTGCATTCCGCGTCATTAACGAAAGTAATATTGCCTTTTAGATCCAGCTCGAATAAGCCTTCTTCCATTTTTTCAAGAATAGTGCGATATTTTTCCTCACTTTCCCGGAGAGATTTTTGCGCCGCCTCTTTTTGTATTTCCAGGTGTTTGCGTTCCGTGACATCACGTATGTTCATGATAAAACCGGCGACAGACGGATTATCCAAAAGATTTTTTCCCAGTCCCTCGAAAAGGCGTACAGATCCATCTTTGTGCACTACGCGAAATTCATTGGGGATGGCCGTGTCTTTTGTCTGAATTGCCTTGCTGTAATCATTGGCGGCGCGCGGTAGATCATCCGCGTAGATAAAGTTAAAAGCATTTTTACCGGTTAATTCTTCGGGTTTGTATCCAAGACAGCGTTCGACGGAACGGCTGCAATATTTTATGTTTCCGTTGCTTTCTGTAATGATGATGACATCAGAAGAATTTTCAGTTATTTCTCTGAAGTAGTCCTCGCTTTTTTGGAGAATTTCTTCCATTATTTTGCGTTGGGTGATATCACGAGTAATTCCTTTAAATCCGATGATTTTTCCATTTTTGTCGCTGAGAGGAGCCACTGAATCTTCAACATGAATGCGCTCTCCGTTTTTGCGTATATTAATTAAAGAGTATGATTTTATCGGTTTCCCTGTTTCGTAGACTTTTTTGAAAATATTATAAACGTAATCAAACTGCTCGTTGGGTACGTAGTTTTTGTAGCTCATGCCGATTAATTCTTCTCGCGGATATCCCAAAGTTGCGCAAATTGAATCACTGGCAAAAGTGAAATTGCCTTGGAGATCAACTTCATAATAACCTTCTTCGATGTCTTCTATTACCGTGCGGTATCTTTCCTCGGATTGCCTTAATGCCTCTTCCATATGTTTGCGCGCGGTTATATCCATGAAGCTCCCCAAGGCGGCGCGTTTTCCATGATAAACGATGGAAGTAATCATTTCTAGAATCCACATTATTTCGCCGTTTTTCTTGATATATCGATATTCGTAACTGTCCGATGATTCTCCTTTAAGGCATTTAATTGCTTGTTGTCTGACTTTGTCTTTATCTTCAGGATGGACATATTCGAGTGAATTGACACCGATAAGCTCATGCTCTGTGTATCCGGTAAGCTTTCTGTATATGGGGCTTGTATAAACAAATTTACCCTGTTGGACAATGTATACACCAACGCCTATGTTGGCCGTTATGGTTTCCGACAGCTCGAAAAGATTAATTTGTGTGGGATAATTATTTTTGGTCTTGAATGAGGACATCACACAACTTCCATAATTATTTTAATTATTTACAAGAATATGATAATTGTCCACGCTGGCGTAATATTATACTAAACTGCTGTAAAAAGCAGTGGACAAAATGTGCGAAAATTGTGTGATTGATGAGTGTGTTTATATGAGAAAGGGGTTTGTGTCAAGACAATAGGAGTTTATTTTCCAAAGCGGTATTAACAGGAGAATCTGATAATTTAGACAATTTAAACGGTAAGACAGATTTTTATTTTCCCAAAAAGCAAATCATTTTTTGTGTGACGATATCCGAAAGTAGCCGTAGATCCTTGGTGCGCACGTCATAAACACGCACCACATCCGCAAAATGGGCGTAATCCGGCATCAAATCTGCTAAAATATTCAATTGTTTTTCCATCCAGGCGGTATTGAAGATAACATCATTTCTATCCGGATAGATAGCCATGTAGAATATGTCCATTTCCACCATGTCTTGGAAAAAGTGCGTACCAAAGGATAAATCGGGAATTAAATCACCGTCCTGATAGGCGATCTCGCCGATGGCGGTAACATTGTTAATTTCGGAAAATTTGACCGGAACGCCCATGGAGGGGGTTGTGGTTCCCCAACGGCCCGGCCCCAGAAGAACCGTAGGCGTAGCTTCGCGATGTCCTATCTGACGGTTGAGTTTACCTATGAGTCTCGCCACTTCGAATTTTTCCGAAAGGTTCAAGGCGGCGTAGCTTTGCGGATGAATATAAATGATGCGTGAAATGGCTTGATAAACGCTGCCACCCATGAAGTTTGCTTCCTGCCTGATTAAGATTTTCGATTTGACGATTTTCTCCGGAAGTTCCACGCGGCTGTAATGACCCTTGGTCTGGAAGGGGCGGCATTGTAAAAGATTTATTCGCATTTTCCCTTCCGCATCGAAATTGACAGTGAACTCGATGTCGACCGGATAACGGTAAATGGATTCGAGGGTTTTGAGCATCCTGGACATTGTTTGTGCAAACGGTGTCGTCGAAAGCAACTCATCAAAAGTTAGCACCCACACATCCTGCGGTGAACGGCCAAGCGACTGCATGTATTCATTTGCGGCCGCGTCGTGTGAGGCCAGCAAATTAAGATGCGCTTCGCTTTTTTCATTAAGAAGATTCTGCACCGGCAATGTTTTAAACTCGTTATCTTCCAGATTCAGAATGTCAGCTTCTTTTTGGGTAAAGCGGTACATATCTTCGTGATTCACGAAGGGTTTGATCAGCGGCGCATCCAGTGCAACAATCCGGGGATAATCATTTTCCACTCGGTTGACTGCCCTTGTCCCCAGACCGAAGACAAGACGCAGCATGCCGGCTTTCGGGTCCATGCCCTTTTGCCAGACGAATGTGTTATAAGATAAGCCGACACCCGCCAGGTCGGGGAAAAAATAGGTGCCGCGGTGTGAGCCGGAGACGCGCTGTACCAGAAGAGCCATCTGTTCGTCCTGTTGCGCCAGGCCGCGCTGCCGCCGGTAGGTCAGCGCATCTTCATTCATGGTAGAAGCAAATATTTTGCGGACGATTTCTTCAAAATGGCGGTAACGTTCTTCGGGCGTTCCCTGATTGGGACAGAAGTAGCTTTCGTATTTACCGGCGAAAGCGTTGCCGAATGCGTCTTCCAGAAGAGAGCTCGAGCGTACGATAATTGGTGATTGCCCGAAATATTCCAGCATAAGCTGGAATTGTTCCTTCACTTCGTCGGGGAAAACTCCATGAATCATTTTGCTTTTAAGCTCTTTGGCTACTTCAAAATAGCCTTCATCTGTTTTTTGCGCCATCAACAATTTCCACCATCCGTTTTGTACCATATATGAGTAGAAAACATCCGAACCGATATAGAAGGAGTCGTGCAATTCAAGTTCGGTATCCCAATCAAACGTCGGATCCTGGCGTAGGATATTACGTGCCAGCAGCATGCCCACGGATTTGCCGCCAATGAAGCCCGTGCCGATTAGCCGCTTTTTTATTTCCAGCAAGTCTTCGAGAGAGAAGTATTCTTTTACCAGCGAAAGCATTCTTTTTTCCCGTCCAATCAACACGCGCGAGAGGGTTTCCACCATATCTTGTCTTTCCTGAACCGCTTTCGGGTTTTCCAGAATATTATTGGCTTGGAGAAAGATGCGGTCCCAGTAATCTAGATTGCGCACGCCGCCGGTGGCGTTTTTGTCTGTCAGGTAAGACAGGATGCTGGCCGTATCTGCGCTGTTTAGGAGCGGAATGAAATTTTCGCCGTCCATGATATGCGGTAAGAACATTGTCGGCGTGTAACGTTTCCACGCCTTGAGCGGATGAACGCAGATTTTGCCATTGTTATTATATATGTCCAGAAGCACCTGTGTTGTTTCTCGGATACGTGCCACGGTCTTGAAGGAATGTCTGCTGCGCAGAATCGCGAAATAGGCGACCGTGTTCAATTCAAACAGATAAGGACACGTAATGACAAAGAAGTTGCCAATCATGAGATCCGTTGCCCAAGACATCAACAGATCAGATAAACAATCAAATACATAAAACACGTTTTGTCCTTCGCTTCGGATGATATTATGCACCTGCGTAGAGAAAAATTCGAATCCCTTATTGGCGTTGAGTTTATAAATTTTGATTTGTTTATTTTCTTCCAGAAGATGAGGATGATTGGCAAAACGCATATAAACAAGACGATGATTAGTGGCCAGCGCGGCTTGGGCGTAAGGCTCCACGAATTTTTTGTAATCATCAATGTCGTCAACTTGAAAAACGACATTATCGCCCATTTGTAGATGGTTGAGTATCTCATCCAAACCACTGATTCCTGTGCTGACGTTGATAAAAGGTGCCATGATGTGTTTGTCCTTATTGATTATGGTACAAAATTGTTCGCCATAATATCATTTCACAGCGTTTGCCGATCGATTCCGGATAATGACAAATATCTTCAAAAAGCAAATTTTGCCGATACTTTACAGCAAGAATGCTTACCTCGACAATGTTTTAATCTGAAATCCAAAAGAAGTTTTTTGAACTTCTTTTGAATCATTACATCAACTTTTGTGCCAATAATGTTTTTTTGTTCCGATTTGGTTAGTATTCAACATACCGGTTAAAAAAGCTAGTGTATGTCTCTTTTTTGTTTTTTATCATGCCTGCGCGCACCGAACAATTACCGTCTTTCTTGTACTGGCTCGTCTTACAGTGGAAGATAAAATTTAATCACATTTTAGGCCACCGTTTTTCTGAATAATACAAGATTGTACAAATAGCAGATAATGTATTTCTGCGGGTACATGAATGATTTCAATGACTAAGCGGCTCTCTGCAGGTTTGGCATCATCATTGCTCCAAGAGAAGTCGCAATGCAATTTTGGAGGTGGTTGATATGAATTCGGGGGATACATCATGGGTTTTGACTGCTAGCGCGTTGGTTTTGTTAATGACCGTACCGGGACTGGCATTCTTTTACGGGGGATTGGTAAGGCGTAAAAACATACTGTCTATTTTGATGCAATGCTTTGTCATTGTCTGTGTCATAAGTTTGCAGTGGGTATTGCTGGGATATTCACTGGCCTTCGGTCCTTCTTTTCACGGGATTATCGGCAATCTGGATTGGATGGGGCTTGCCGGAGTCGGCACCGCTCCCAGCGCTGATTACGGTACAACCATTCCTCATTACGCCTTTATGATCTTCCAGGCGATGTTTGCCATTATTACGCCGGCGCTTATGACCGGCGCTTTCGCGGAGCGAATGAAGTTTCCCGCTTTTTTGGTGTTCATTATTTTGTGGTCAACGTTTGTATATGATCCGCTCGCGCACTGGGTCTGGAATAAAAACGGTTGGCTGGGAGCGATGGGTGCTTTGGATTTTGCCGGAGGCATTGTTGTGCATGTCAGTTCGGGAATATCCGCTCTGGTTCTGGCAATACTTCTGGGCAAACGAATTGGTTATAATCATAAGCCGATTCGGCCGCATAACCTTCCTTTTACCGTTTTGGGTGGCGCGCTTCTGTGGTTTGGCTGGTTCGGATTTAATGCGGGTTCTGCACTGGCAGCAAACGGACTGGCTGCTCAGGCTCTTGTGGCCACTCAAGTTTCGACCGCGGCGGCGGCGCTCATCTGGATGCTTGTGGAATGGTGGCACAATGGGTCACCCACGGTTTTGGGCGCGGTGACCGGTGCGATCGGCGGCTTGGTCGCAATCACACCGGCTTGCGGTTTTGTCGGTCCTTTAAGCGCCATTGTAATCGGAGCCATGGCCGGCGGCTTATGTTATCTCGCGGTGGCGGTCGTTAAGGGAAAAGTGGGATACGACGATTCTCTGGACGCTTTCGGCGTGCATGGAATTGGCGGCATCTTCGGCACCATAGCCGTCGGAATCTTCGCGCAGGAAGCATACGGCGGTAAAACCGGTGTTTTATTCGGTAATCTTCAGCAGTTTCTCGTTCAGGGTTTGTTGGTGCTTGTCGCCATGGCTTTTGCCGTCGCGATGACCTTTATTCTTTACAAGATTGTCGACGCTGTCATCGGCATGAGGGTTGAAAAAGAAAATGAACTCATCGGCTTGGATTTAACTCAACAAAGCGAAGCTGCTTACACCGTGATTGAATAGGATGATATCATGAAATTAATAATCGCCATTATTCAGCCTCATAAACTTGAGGCGGTGAAAAGAGAGCTTGAAGTTGTAGGGGTAAATTTGATGACGGTCACGAATGTGTTGGGTCAGGGACGCCAAAAAGGTATCACCGAAATTTACCGCGGAGCTAAGGAAATAGGCAATCTGCTAAATAAAATAAGATTGGATATCGCCGTAAATGAAAGTTTTGTTGAACCGGCGATTACGGCAATCAACAAAGGCGCGCGCACGGGAAACCTTGGCGACGGGAAAATATTTGTTATTGATTTACATGAATGCATCCGTATCAGCAGCGGGGAAAGAGGCGGCACGGCCATCGGCTGAGGTTACGCTTATCTGATCAATTAGTTGTAAATTCAATTCTTGGCTAAGCGCTTTGAAACAGTGTGCTTTTAGTCGGGAAGAAACATCTAACAATCATTGATTAGGAAAAGTAAGGAGAAAAATGAGAAAATTAGTAATATCAGTTTTGTTTGTACTGTTGAGCTTATCAATATCAATGTTTGCCTGGGCGACAGATGAGAATCAATCAGCAGAAGAAAAACAAGAAGAAAAAATAAGAGGAGAAATTGCCGCGGGCATTCTATCGGCATATATATGGAGAGGCCAGGAGTTGTCGCGCCGTGGTGTTGTGCTCCAGCCTTCCATAATGGTGAGTTACAGAGACTTTGCCGCCAGTCTTTGGGGCAATTTGGACACTGATCCGTATACGGTTGGCGGCCAGAGGAATTCTTCAAATTTTACGGAAACGGATGTTACCATTTCTTATTCCCGTAAATTTGGCATCTTGCAGGCCGGAATTGGTTATATCTACTACGGTCTTTCCGGGTCAACCGCAGGCGGTGCAGATCTGCTCGATTCTCAGGAATTATTTGTCAGTCTGGGACTGGATACCCTCTTGGCCCCTACGCTAACCGTTTACAAGGAAATAGATCATTACCATCAGTGGTATGGGACACTGGGCATATCCCATACTTTTTCTTTGCAGGAAAAGATTGGCCTAAGATTGGCGGTAAGCGTGAGCTATTTAAAAAGCGAAGACGCGGCAACCTATCCGGAGTTTGACCAAAACTCGGTGGCTGGCGATAAGAAGTTTAATAATTTTCACGATGGTGTCTTTTCCGTGTCTCTGCCCGTTGCTGTTATTAAAACGCTGACTATTACGCCGACATTATCTTATGTTTTTCCTCTTTCTGACGACGCGAAATACGAGATGAAGGGGCGCGGGCTAAAGAGCACAACAAATCCTTCGGACAGGGGTAGTGCGTATTTTTATGGCGGAATTGTTTTGAGTTACACGTTTTAAAAATAATTTATGAATTTTTCGGGCAGTGGTGATTTAAAAAAACGTCACCGCTTTTGTAGAGCAGCTCTGTTGAAATTTTTTAATAAGACATTTTTTGAGCCAGTCCCAAAACAATATAAATATAAACCAGGGGAATAATGTTATGCGCGCCCATTACTTACAGCACGTTCCTTTTGAGGGCGTTGGCAGTATCGAGCCGTGGCTGAAGATAAAAGGATGCGAAATAACAAATACCAAGTTGTTTGAAGTGGCGGAGTTTCCCTCTCTGAAAGATATTGACCTGCTGGTGATTATGGGCGGCCCGATGAGCGTAAGCGACGAAGGTAAATATCCTTGGCTTGTTCATGAAAAAAAATTTATTTATGAGGCAATCAAATCCGATAAAGCTGTTTTGGGTATTTGCCTCGGTGCCCAATTGATTGCCAATGTAATGGGGGCAAGAGTTTACCAGAATCCCCTGAAGGAAATCGGGTGGTTTCCCGTTTACGGAATTCCGTCAATCGATAAATCTGTTTTTTATTTTCCTGAATCGCTGAAAGTGTTTCACTGGCATGGCGAAACGTTTGACTTGCCAGCCGGCGCAACACGCCTGGCAAAAAGCAAGGGATGTATAAACCAAGCATTTCAACTGGGTAATTCCGTCATGGGGTTACAGTTTCATCTGGAGACAACACCGCAATTGGCACGAGCAATTATCCACAATTGCCGCAACGAATTGCGTCCATCCGCATATGTTCAAACGGAGAAAAAAATACTGTCCATCGGGCCGGAAAGATACAAATCAATAAACCGACTAATGGATAGCATTCTTTCATTTCTTTCACAAAAAAGCTGACAATCATGCCCAAAAACAGCTTCAGGCTTAATTAAGTTATTATAATTGTTTCTTAAAATTGTAGAAATGATATGTGTAAACGAGAAATAATGAAGAAATAGGAATATTTGTTTATATAAAATTTTCTACAAAAATGTAGTTATCTTGGTTTAACCTTTGCAATAAAAATATCCAGTAATAAAAAATTAATTGCTATTAGAACAAATTTGTAACAAAATACCATTATAAAAATATCGTGCCTTTGGCACTAAGATGTCAAAAAATCCGTTGGAGGAAAAAATAGTGTGAACATACATACTTATGAAGAGCTTGCCGCCCTGCATGCTATTTCCCTGATTTTAGCCAAGCCCGCTGAATTGCGGGATCAACTGGAGCAGGTGCTTAAAGAGATGAGCTTACGTTTCGGTATGCAGCGCGGAATGATATCATTGGTGGATAGTGCAAAAAATGAAGTGTGTCTGGATATTGCCCATGATGTGAATATTGACGGTCTCGAAGTGACTTATGAACCAGGGGAAGGAATTACGGGTAAAGTGGCCGAGACCGGCCGTCCCATGGCTGTAGCCAATCTCGGGCAGGAAGCGCATTTTCTGGACCGCACCGGCGCGCGCCGTAATTTAAACCGCTCGGAATTGTCTTTTTTGTGTGTTCCGATCATATACGATGCGAATGTTGTTGGCGTCCTGTCTGCCGATAAAGTTGCCCTGCAGGTACAAAATCTGGATAAAGAATTGGCATTGCTTTCTTCGGTTGCCGAGTTAATGGCCAAAGCTGTGCATATCCGTGCGCTGGAGGAAGAAAATAGACGCCTTCGTAAAATTGTTGGTCAGAACCGCGCCCCGGCGATGGATATTATCGGTCATTCCAAAGTTATGCAGGAAATATTCGGCTTGGTGGCGCAGGTGGCCGATTCGAATACAACGGTTCTAATTACCGGTGAAACAGGAACGGGCAAGGAGTTGATTGCCCGGGCAATACATAATAACTCTTCACGCCGGGAATCTCCCCTGATTCAGGTAAATTGCGCGGCTATTCCGGATACACTGATCGAAAGCGAATTATTTGGCCATGAAAAAGGGGCATTTACCGGCGCGTTACAGCAACGGCGTGGCCGTTTTGAAGAAGCCAACGGGGGTACTATTTTTCTGGATGAAGTAGGCGAGCTTTCCGCCGCCGCGCAGGTAAAGCTGTTGCGTATTTTGCAGGAGAAGCATTTTCAACCGCTGGGTTCATCGCGTGTGGTCAGTGTTAATGTGCGGGTTATCGCGGCCACCAACCGTAATCTGGAGCAGGATATTCTTGCTGGTCGTTTTCGCGCCGATTTATTTTACAGATTAAATGTTTTCCCCATTTATCTGCCCCCTCTGCGCGATAGAGGCAGTGACGTGATTTTGTTGGCCGATTATTTTGTCATGAAATACAGCAAGGAAATGAGAAAGGAAGTGAAAAGAATCTCCACGGCCGCCGTTGAATCTTTCCTTTCTTACAAATGGCCGGGCAATGTGCGGGAATTGGAAAACTGCATTGAACGAGCTGTTTTGCTGACCAAGACAGACACAATAGATTGCGCACATTTACCGCCTTCATTACAGTTGCGGGGAAGCGAGTTGAGTAAAAAAGAGCGCAGCAAGCTGTCTTCTGTTATTGAGGCCCAAGAAAGAGCCTTAATAATCGAAGCCCTGGAAGAAACGGGAGGGAATCAGACCAAAGCGGCTAAACTGCTGGGAACGACCAAAAGGATTATTCAATATAAAATATCCAAAATGGGTATCAACGTAAAATTATTCCGGGGAAAAAAACAGGAATCGTCATGATTGTTTTAAGCGCATAAAAAACCTTAAAATGCTACAAAAGTGTTACAAAAAAACACGAATAGCACAAAATTGTTCTGTTTAATGTGGTGACAAATATCTTTGTATAGCTTAAGCGCTTAAAAACATAATAGAAACAAAAATGTATCAGTAAAATAAACAACTGGCACGGCTTTAGCAGTTGTATCAGTGGATTTTATGTAGCCAAGGTTTAGGAGAAAATAATAAATGTGTCGACTGTTTGCGATGACGTCCAAAGAGTTGCTTTCACCGATGACGGCTATCCGCGCCATTGATGTAATGAAAGAAGGGCACGATGGTTCAGGCGTAGGTTTGTTTCTTACGGACCTGGGAGATCAATTTCAAAATTTTAAAGATGAGCCGATACTTTCAGGTATTTTTTCAAATGAAGGTATAAAAACTCTTGATCGCTTTATGATCGACTTGGACTTTATGGTTAAATATAAGCTTTCCATCAAACCGGAAAAAAATCCTCCACCCGGGACTCCGAAAAGGGATAACTATGTAATTCGTGTTTATGAATATCCGCCGGATTGGAAAGGTCTGCCCGAAGAAGAAATTCAATTTCGCCTGATGATGATTCAGCTGCAACTGCGTCAGATGGGGGAGAAAGACGAATCAATGTTGATTTTCAGCTTCTGGCCGGATGTGATTATGCTTAAAGAAGTTGGTGATCCATTGGCGGTGGCCGAGTATCTCGGTTTAGACCGAAAAGAGCTTATGGCGCGTGTAATCCTGAGTCAAGGCAGGCAGAATACAAATTACGCGATTAATATCTACGCCTGTCACCCTTTCTTTATTCAAGGTATCTCCACGATGACCAACGGTGAAAACACGGCTTTTGTGCCCATACGCGAATTTCTCTCTTCGCGCAATTTTCCCGGTTATGTCGGATACCAATCAGACTCTGAGGTGTTTACACACATCCTGCATTATATGCGCAATTATCTGGGGCTGGGAATGGAAATGTATAAGCATATTATCACGCCGCTTAAGGATGACGAACTCGTTCGCCATCCCAACGGCCTGTGGCTGAAGAAGTTAAAACAGAGCTGTCGCCCTCTGATTATTGACGGCCCGAACTGCGTTATCGGATGTCTGCCGGATAAATCCATGTTCATGGTGCAGGATTCTAAAAAATTGCGACCCGGCATTGTAGGTGGCCGTCCCGGCATCTTCGCCTTTTCTTCGGAAATGTGCGGTTTGGACGCGGCGATACCGGAAAGAGATATTAATCTGGATTTCCAGCCCATGAAGTATGAAACAATTTTAGTTCGTCAAGAGCGTCAGGAGATAGAAAAATGGAATCAATGGGATGCGCTAACCCCTCAACATTGAGCATCAAGGATTTGCCCTGGCAGATTCACTGGAGCAAGGACAAGTGCACCCTTTGCGGTAACTGCACCTCTGTGTGTCCTGTGCGTGCGATTGAACTGGGCGTGCATCGCAAACGTGTTTTGCAGGTCCCCATCGGCCTGGAAGAAAAAGCGACTAATTTGTTTTCCGTGTATCACGGCATTGTCCAGCGCACCGACATCGCGCATGCCTGCGTAGGCTGCGGCATGTGCACTTTGGTTTGCCCCAACGGCGCGATCATTCCCGTGCGCGGCGATGAAATTGACAAATTGCGCTTTCATGTTAATCAGGCGGGTGAACCCAGACGCAGAGGCGGCCGCCGCAATTCCGCGGACAGCGTTTTGGATAGAATAAAGTTTGTCCGCATTTCCATGCTGACCGACCCGGCGCTCGACGCGGGACGGCATGAATTCGAACTGCGCACTCTTTTGGGCAGAGTGCTTCCTCCGGAAGAAATGCTCAAGGTGAGCAGAGAAGAGGGCTGGATGCCGCCGGTGCGCGAAATTTATCCGCTGATAATCGGATCGATGTCTTTCGGCGCTCTGTCCCCCAATATGTGGGAAGGACTGCAGATGGGCGTTGCCTACCTTAATGAGGAATTAGGAATGCCGGTGCGTATTTGCACGGGTGAAGGCGGGTGTCCGCCGCGCCTTTTAAAATCACGTTTTTTAAAATACGTGATTTTACAGATCGCCAGTGGCTATTTCGGGTGGGATGAAATTATTCACAACCTGCCGCAGATGAAGGAAGATCCCTGCGCGATTGAAATTAAATACGGTCAGGGCGCCAAGCCTGGTGACGGCGGGCTTTTGATGTGGTATAAAGTGAATAAGCTCATCGCGGCAATCCGCGGCGTGCCGCAGGGCGTCAATTTGCCCAGTCCGCCGACGCATCAGACCAAATACTCCATCGAGGAAGCGGTGGCTAAAATGATTCAATCCATGTCGATGGCGTGGGGTTTCCGCGTGCCGGTGTATCCGAAAATATCCGCCACCAGCACAACATTGGCTGTTCTGAATAATTTAACCAGAAATCCTTATGCCGCAGGACTGGCCATTGACGGTGAAGACGGCGGCACGGGCGCCGCCTATAACGTTTCGATGAACCATATGGGTCATCCCATAGCCAGTAACCTGCGTGACGCTTATTTAAATTTGGTCAAGCTGGGTAAACAAAATGAGATTCCTTTATTTGCCGGAGGCGGCATCGGTAAAAACGGCAATCTGGCCGCCAACGCCGCTGCGCTGATTATGCTGGGAGCGAGCGGCGTGCAAATTGGAAAATACATTATGCAGGCGGCCGCGGGCTGCCTTGGCTCGGAGAGCGACAGGTGCAATATCTGCAATATCGGTCTTTGCCCTAAAGGAATTACTTCGCAGGACGCGCGGTTGGATCGTCGTCTCGATCCGGAAAAAGTAGCGAAGCGCGTTGTTGATGTTTATTTAGGGTTTGATACGGAATTAAAAAAGATATTCGCTCCACTGGGACGCTCTACTTCTTTACCGATTGGCATGTCCGATGCGCTGGGAATAGCTGATGCCGCCGCCGCGGAAAGATTAAAAATTAAATACGTCCTGTAGAACGGAAAGCAGATAAAAAGCCATGGCGAAAAGAGAGTCGATAAAAATAACAGGCTTTGAAAACAATACTCGCGTTGAATCGCGGATTCTGGAGGAGCGCGTACAAAAAGCGGTTGCTGACGGTTACCGTCATATTGAAGTTACCGCTTACGGTCAGCACGGTATCGGCGGACGCCTTTGGCGCGCAGGTGAAGAAAAAATCACCGTTAACGTATTGGGCACGTCCGGGCAACGCCTGGGTTCCATGGGTTTTGCCAACACGTTGATTGAAACTTTCGGGCCGGCATCGGATGATGTGGGCTGGCTGAACGCCGGAGCAAAAATAATCGTTCACGGCAATGCCTCTAACGGCGTTGCCAACGCCATGGCTCAGGGGAAAATATATATAGATGGTGATATTGGCGCGCGCGGCATGACGATGACTAAACATAATCCCCGTTTCGAACCGCCCGAGCTGTGGGTGATGGGCAAAGCCGGCGACTCGTTTGCTGAATTCATGGCTGGCGGCGTTGCCGTTGTGTGTGGCGTCGGTACGGAAGAGGGAAAAGACGTTTTGGGCTATCGCCCCTGTGTGGGAATGGTCGGCGGAAAAATATTCTTTCGGGGAAAACAAAGCTCTTATAGCTTATCCGACGCCAAACTGGTTACTGAATTGCCTGAAGATGAATGGCGCTGGCTTAAGGAAAATCTGAAAATATTTTTACAGGCGATTGGCAAGCAGTATTTATTTGGTGATCTTTTCGCCAAGCGCGCGGAATGGCAGCTTTTGATTGCTCTGAAACCTTATGAAAAAACCGGCAGGAAGCTGCGCCCGATGCCGTCTTACAGGCTTGACGTTTGGGAAGGCGAACTAGGCGACGGAGGATTAATCGGAGATTTGTCCGCTGAAGACCGCTCGCCCATCGGTGTGATCACCACGGGTGAACTGCGGCGCTTTGTTCCCATCTGGGAAAACGAAAAATATCTGCCTCCCTGTCAGGCTCATTGTCCAACGGGAATTCCCGTGCAGAAAAGATGGGCGCTTATCCGCAAAGGTAAAGTACAAGAAGCCGTTGACCTGGCCCTACAGTATAGTCCTTTTCCTGCCACGGTTTGCGGGTATCTCTGCCCCAATCTTTGCATGCAAAATTGTTCGCGCCGGATAGTCAATCTGCCCGCAGTGGATGTTCGTGTTTTGGGTAAGGCTTCGCTGGAGGCGAAGGAACCGAAACGCGAGCCGGCGACAGGAAGAAGAATTGCCGTGATTGGCGGAGGCGCCGCCGGTTTGTCGGTAGCCTGGCAGTTATGGTTGGCCGGTCATGAACCGGTTATATTCGAAGGGAAAAAACAACTGGGAGGGAAGATTGCCGAAACAATTCCCCAAAGCAGAATTTCGCATGATGTTTTTGCGCAAGAGATAACAAGGTTCGCGAAAAATATTCCGCATATTAATTTAGAGACGGTCTTAACTAAAGATAAGTTCGAAAAACTGAAAAATGACTTTGATTTCATTGTTATCGCTACCGGGGCGAGCAAGCCGCGCAAAATTCCCGTGGAAGGAATAGAAAAAGCGGTGACGGCGCTGGATTTTCTGCGGCAAAGCAAGCTCGACAGCGTGCAGGTGGGCGAAAATGTGGTGATCATCGGCGCGGGCAATGTTGGCTGCGACGTCGCCGCGGAGGCCGCCCGTCAGGGCGCGAAAAGCATTACGTTGATTGATGTCCAAAAGCCCGCTTCTTTCGGTCCGGAGAGACGCAGTGCCGAGGCGGCGGGTGCTAAATTTATCTGGCCTCACGCGGTCAAGGCAATAAGAAAAGCAGGCGTGCAGCTGACGGATGGCGAATTAATTCCAGCAGATACGGTATTTATCGCGGTAGGCGATACGCCCGATTTATCCTATTTGCCCGAAAGCATATCCACGGAAAAAGGATTCATTGTCGTAGATGAAAAATTTCAGACCAGTGATGAGCAGGTATACGCGGTAGGCGATACGCTTAAACCGGGTTTGCTTACGGAAGCTATTGGCGCGGGTCGGGTTGCCGCTTCGGCTATAGATGGCATTTTAAAAGGCAGGACGGATACATATGATAACCTTCCGGTGATTGATTTTGCGCGGATAAAAACTCAATATTTTGACGGGCGCGAAAGTAATATTTCTGATATAAAAACATGCGCTGCCCGGTGCGCATCCTGTGGCGCTTGCCGCGACTGTGGTTTATGTGAAATCGTCTGCCCACAGCAAGCTATTTCGCGAAGAGCACTTGGGGAAGAAGCCTATGAATATGTTGTTGACGATGAATTATGTATCGGCTGCGGATTTTGTGCCGGTGCTTGCCCCACCGGCGTTTGGTATATGGTGGAAAATAAACCTTTGGAATAAGAACTTAAAACTAGGATGGTATATCTATGAAAAAGAAAGAGTTAACAATTGCTACAGAAAGACAATACTCCATTGAAAAGGAAAAATTTGTCCCCGTCTCGCAGTATTTTGGCGAAGACACTTTCAGCCATAAGGTAATGAAAGAAAAGCTTCCCAAGGATGTTTTTAAGAAAATTATCGCGGCGATAAACGAAGATACGCCGTTGGATGAGGAAACGGCTAATGTTGTCGCGCATGCGATGAAGGAATGGGCGCTGGAAAAAGGAGCCACTCATTTCGCGCACTGGTTCCAGCCGATGACGGGTATCACAGCGGAAAAGCATGACGCTTTTGTTGATCCGATCGCGCCGGGCGAAGTGATTGAAAGGTTTTCCGGCAAGCAGCTGGTGCAGGGAGAACCGGATGCGTCAAGTTTCCCTTCCGGAGGAATTCGGGCCACGTTTGAAGCGCGAGGATACACGGCATGGGATATTTCTTCGCCGGCCTTCATTAAGCGTAACGGCATTTCCACAACGCTTTGTATACCAACCGTTTTTATTTCTTATACCGGTCAGGCACTGGACAAAAAAACGCCGCTTTTGCGGTCTATCCGAGCCTTGAACAAAAGCGCCACGGCTATGCTGAAGCTTTTAGGCGCTAAAAATGTTAAAAAAGTTTATTCAAATCTTGGACCGGAACAAGAATATTTTCTTATAGATATGGATTACTACTATAAACGGCAAGATCTCGTCCTAAGCGGCAGGACGGTGGTGGGGGCTCCTCCGGCTAAAGGTCAGGAACTGGAAGACCAATATTTCGGCAGCATCAAAGAGCGCGTATCTTCATTTATGCATGATGCGGAAGAAGAACTGTTTAAACTGGGAATACCGGCAAAGACCAGACATAACGAAGTCGCGCCGAGTCAATATGAAATTGCCCCTGTTTATGAAGAGGCTAATTTAGCCATCGACCATAATCAACTGGTGATGGAAACATTGAGGTATGTTGCCAAAAAACATCGTTTGGCCGCGCTTTTGCATGAAAAACCGTTTGCCAAAATCAACGGTTCGGGAAAGCACGTTAACTGGTCGCTGTCCGACAATAACGGCAATAATCTGCTCAACCCCGGAACCACGCCACAGGACAATATTCAGTTTTTGGTGTTTTTGATTGCAACTGTCCGCGCCGTCTATAAACATGCCGATATTCTCCGTGCGTCTGTAGCCTCTTATGGGAATGATCATCGCCTGGGCGCCAATGAAGCGCCGCCGGCGATTATTTCCGTGTTTTTGGGCGAGCAATTAACGCAGATTCTTGAATGTATCGAAAAAGGCACGGTGACCAAAGCGACCAACGCGGAAATCATTGATCTGGGAATTTCCTCTCTTTATCAGGTGAGCAAGGATAACACTGACCGCAACCGCACGTCACCATTTGCCTTTACCGGCAATAAATTCGAGTTCCGCGCAGTTGGCTCCTCCCAATCTATTTCCACGCAGATTATCGTGCTTAACACCATCGTTGCGGAAAGCATCGATGAACTGGCGGAAAAAATAAAAGCGAAGAATGGCAACGTCAATAAAGCTGTTTTTGAAGTGCTGAAAGAAGAAATTAAAGAAATAAAACCTGTTCTTTTCAACGGCGATAATTACAGCAAGGCATGGGAGGAGGAAGCGGCAAAAAGAGGTCTGCCCAATGAAAAAACAACGCCCACGGCGCTCAAAGCGCTGGTTACCGAAAAAGCGCTGAGTCTTTTTGAGAAGTACGAAGTGCTTTCCCGTGTGGAGTTAAAATCCCGTCAGTTGATTCATTTGGAACGCTACATGAAGGACATGGAAATTGAAGTTAAGTGCCTGCACAACATCTGTATGAGCCAGATTATCCCGGCGGCGGTGAGCTATCAAAAAAAGTTGGCCGAAGCGATTAACGCTACCAGGGAAGCGCTCGGCAGCGCGGCAGTTGTTTCTTCCCAGGTTGAACTTTTAAAAAAGGTCATGGACCTCATCAATAATGTTTATGCCACGGATAAGGAAATTCGCGTTCGAGTGGAAGCGGCCTGCGCGGTTCATGACGAGCAGAAAAAAGCAGAGATGCTCAGCGCTAAAGTTAAACCGAAAATGGATGAAATGCGCGAATATGTGGATGCCTTGGAAGGACTGGTGGATGACGAAATCTGGCCTTTGCCGAAATTCTGGGAGATTTTGTTTATTAATTAATAATTCCTCTCATGGAGGGGGTAAAAAGTTGCCTCCTCCATCAGAGGCGTTGATTCTGTAAGGGGAAAAGATAAAAGCGCCTGCTGTGTGCCGGCAGAACAGAAAGCAAAATATATTAAACGGTTTTTTCATTGGCGTCTCTAATGAGTGCCGCAAGAATGTAAGCAAAAAATCCCCTTTTCCGTCGGAGATAAATTTTTACATGCCCCTCTTAAATAAGCAACGTCGGGCGATCCTGGTTCTGGAGGATAAAAGCATTTTTGATGGTTTTGCTTTCGCGGGGGAGGGCGAAACTTTAGGCGAGGTCGTTTTCAACACCGGCATGACCGGTTATCAGGAAATTATAACAGATCCGTCATATAAAGGTCAGATTGTCGCGATGACCTATCCGCTGGTGGGAAATTACGGCATCAACAATGAGGATATGGAATCGGCGGGTATCCATCTGGAAGGTTTTGTCGTGCGGGAGTATCAGCCACGTCCCAGCAACTGGCGGATGACCAAAAGCCTCAAATCATTTCTTGAAGAACGCGGAAAAATCGGCATGGAGGGCATCGACACGCGCGCGCTCACGCGCCGCCTGCGTCTGGCCGGCTCCATGAAAGGTATTATCTCCACCGTGAGTTTTAATGCGGAGGAGCTCCGCGAAAAAGTTAATAATTATCCTGGTCTTGTCGGGCGCGATCTCGTGTGCGAAGTAGCATGCGCGAGGCCTTATTTGTGGGATGGAGGCGTGCCGCAGGCGGGAAAAATTCCCGCGAAAAAATCCGCGAAAAAACCGCGCGTGGTCGTGCTCGACTGTGGCGTGAAATACAATATCTTAAGACTATTGGAGAAAAACGGCTGTGAAGTGGTTGTTCTGCCCGCGGCGACGAGCGCCGACGAAATCCTTTCTTACAATCCGGACGGTGTTTTATTATCCAACGGCCCCGGCGATCCGGCGGCGCTTCCTTATATTGTGAATACAGCGCGCGAGATGCTGGGCAAAAAACCGGTTTTCGGTATCTGTCTGGGGCATCAGATCATCGGCCAAGCCGTGGGTGGCCATACCTGCAAGCTCAAGTTCGGTCATCACGGCATCAATCAGCCGGTAAAGAATCTGGAAACAGGCAGGGTGGAAATTACCTCCCAGAATCACGGATTTGTCGTCGTGCCGGATTCGCTGGAAGGAAAAGCTGAAAAAACTTTTACCAATCTCAATGATGCCACATCCGAAGGTATAAAGCTTCCCGCGGCCATGAGCGTGCAGTATCATCCAGAGGCTGCGCCGGGGCCCCGCGATACGGAATATCTCTTTAAAGAATTTGTCTCCATGATAAAAAAACATCAGAGGAAAACCAAATGATTCTCATTATCGATTTCGGCTCCCAATACAATCAGCTTATCGCCAGACGCGTGCGCGAACATCAAGTTTATTGCGAAATCGAGCCGCCCGGCATCAGTGTCAAAAATATAAAAGAGCTGGCGCCGGAGGGCATCATTTTATCCGGCGGTCCGGCAAGTATCTACGCCAAAGGCGCGCCGCGCACGGACCGTGACATCTTTAATCTTGGCATTCCGATTCTGGGCATCTGCTACGGCATGCAGTTTATGATGGAAACCCTGGGCGGCAAAGTTATCGGCTCCCAAAAGCGCGAATACGGCTTTGCCGAACTGAACATAAAAGAACAAAATGGAATTTTTGCGGGTGTGGAAACAAAAACCCCCTGCTGGATGAGTCACGGCGATTCCGTAGGTCAGCTGCCGGAGGGATTTGTTGCCACCGCCTCCACGGGCAATACGCAGGTGGCGGCAGCTGAGGATGCCTCCCGCCGTTTTTATGGCCTGCAGTTTCATCCGGAAGTGGCGCATACCAAAGAAGGCAGGAAAATAATAGCCAACTTCCTTTTTGATATCTGCCGTTGCGAAAAATCCTGGTCTATGAAATCTTTTATCGAAAATACAGTTGATGATATTCGCGCGCAGGTGGGAAAAGAAAAAGTCATTCTGGGGCTGTCCGGCGGCGTTGATTCATCTGTCGCCGCGGTGCTGTTGCACAAGTCTGTCGGTCGTCAGCTTATCTGTGTTTTTGTGGATAATGGTGTTCTGCGCGCTAATGAAGTGAAGCGTGTCGTGGACATGTTTAAAAAATATTTGCAGATAAATCTGCGCGTTGTTCGTGCGGGTAAAGAATTCTTAAAAAAAATAAAAGGGGTGGCTGATCCGGAAAGAAAACGCAAAATAATCGGCCGTACTTTTATTGAGGTTTTTGACAGGGAAGCACGCAAAATCAAAGGAGTTAAACTTCTGGCGCAGGGAACGCTGTATCCGGATCTGATTGAATCGCGCTCCGCCTTTGGCGGGCCTTCCGTCGTGATTAAATCGCATCACAATGTTGGCGGTTTGCCCAAAACAATGAAACTCAAGCTCATCGAACCGCTTAAGCATTTGTTCAAAGATGAAGTGCGACTCTTGGGAAAAGAGCTGAGCCTGCCCGATGACGTGGTCTGGCGTCAACCTTTTCCGGGGCCCGGCCTTGCTGTTCGCATTATCGGCGATGTTACCATTCAGCGCCTGAACGTGTTGCGCAAAGCCGATAAGATTCTCCTGGACGAAATCTGCGCGGCGAATCTCTATTATAAACTCTGGCAGTCTTTCACCGTTTTGCTGCCGCTCAAAAGCGTGGGCATTATGGGCGATCAGCGGACATATGAAAACATTGTGGCGATTCGCGCCGTGACCAGCGATGACGCGATGACGGCCGACTGGGCGCGCCTGCCGCATGATTTTCTGGCGCGCGTGTCCAACCGCATCATTAACGAGGTGCGCGGTGTCAACCGCGTAGTTTACGATATCAGCTCCAAACCGCCCAGCACAATCGAATGGGAATAGAAATTGCCGAAGCGAACCGATATCAAAAAAATTATGCTCATTGGCTCCGGTCCGATCATTATCAGCCAGGCCTGTGAGTTTGATTATTCCGGCACGCAGGCCTGCAAAGCCCTGCGCGAAGAAGGCTATGAAGTTGTGCTGATTAATTCCAACCCCGCGACGATCATGACCGACCCGGAAATGGCCGACCGTACCTATGTGGAGCCCATCACTCCCGAAGCGGTGGAAAAAATCATCGCCAAAGAACATCCGGACGCGCTTTTGCCCACTTTGGGCGGCCAGACGGGGCTCAATACCGCGGTGGCTGTGGCCGAAAACGGGGTGCTGGGAAAATACAACGTGGAGATGATTGGCGCGTCACTTGATGTGATTCATAAGGCGGAAGACCGCGAAAAATTTCGCGCGGCCATGGAAAAGATCGGCCTGCGCGTTCCCAAAAGCGGCTTCGCGAGGAGCCTTGATGAAGTTCTGGATATCGCCTCGGAAATCGGTTTTCCCATCATCGTGCGTCCGTCTTTTACGCTCGGCGGCACCGGCGGCGGCGTGGCCTACAACCGCGAAGAGCTGATGCAGATCGCCAAGGCGGGGCTCGAGGCCAGCATGATTACTGAAGTCATGCTCGAGGAATCAGTGCTGGGCTGGAAAGAATATGAACTGGAAGTGATGCGCGACAAAGCCGACAATGTTGTCATCATCTGTTCGATAGAAAATTTCGACGCGATGGGCGTACACACGGGGGAATCAATTACCGTTGCTCCGGCGCAGACGCTCACCGACCGCGAGTATCAGACGATGCGCGATGCCGCGATTTCCATCATGCGCGAAATCGGCGTGGAAACAGGCGGTTCCAACGTGCAGTTTGCCGTTCATCCGCAAACCGGCGAGATGATTGTGGTGGAAATGAATCCGCGCGTCTCGCGTTCTTCGGCACTGGCCTCCAAAGCCACGGGATTTCCCATCGCCAAAATCGCGGCGAAACTTGCCGTGGGTTACACGCTCGATGAAATTCCCAACGACATCACACGCGAAACCATGGCTTCTTTTGAACCGACCATTGATTACTGCGTGGTGAAAATTCCGCGCTGGACGTTTGAAAAATTTCCGGAGACGGAAGATTTTCTCACCACTTCGATGAAATCTGTGGGCGAAACAATGTCCATCGGCCGTACCTTTAAGGAAGCGCTGCAAAAAGCCATTCGTTCGCTGGAAATCGGCCGTTTCGGTTTCGGACAGAAACTGCCGCGGGAAGTGATGCACCGCCGGGCGCTTATCAAGGCAAAGCTTATCCGCCCCAATTCCCTGCGTCTTTTTTACACGGCCGAAGCGCTGCGCGAAGGTATCTCCGTGGAAGAAGTTTATCAAATGACAAAAATCGATCCCTGGTTTTTGCATCAGATCGCCGATGTTCTTGCCGCCGAAGAGGAACTCAAAAAATCCGCGCCTTCCGCCGAACTTTTACGCGCCGCCAAGCGGATGGGCTTTTCCGACCGCTCTCTAGGGATGTTCTGGAATAAAACCGAAAAAGAGATCCGGGATTGGCGCGCGCGGGAAGAAATTTTTCCGGTTTACAAGCTGGTCGACACCTGCGCGGCGGAATTTGAAGCCTATACTCCATATTATTATTCCACCTACGAACAGGAAAACGAAACCAGGCCGTCGGAAAAAAAGAAGGTGGCGATTATCGGCGGCGGCCCCAACCGTATCGGGCAGGGGATCGAATTTGATTACTGCTGCGTGCACGCCTCGTTTGCGCTCTCCGAAGAAGGCGTGGAAAGCATCATGATTAATTCCAACCCGGAAACGGTCAGCACCGACTACGACACGTCGGACAAATTATTTTTCGAGCCGGTGACGCTGGAAGATGTTCTGCACATCATCCGGACGGAAAAGCCGGACGGCGTCATCGTCCAGTTTGGCGGCCAGACACCGCTCAATCTCGCGCGTGGCCTGGAAGCGGCGGGAGTGCCGATAATCGGCACGACGCCCGACGCTATTGACCGCGCGGAAAACCGCGACCGCTTTCAGGAAATCGTGCACAAGCTCAATCTTAACCAGCCGGACAATGACACGGCGATGGACGCGGAAAAAGCGCTCGCGGCGGCGGCAAGAATCGGCTACCCGGTATTGGTGCGCCCCTCGTACGTGTTGGGTGGCCGCTCGATGGAAATTGTTTATGACGCCCCGACGCTCAAAAGTTTTATGTCTAAGGCATTGGAAGTTTCGCCGGGGCATCCGATTCTCATCGATAAATTTCTCGAAGACGCCATCGAGGTGGATGTGGACGCGCTTTCTGACGGAACAGCAACTGTTGTGGCCGGTATCATGGAGCATATCGAGGAGGCAGGCATTCATTCGGGCGACTCCGCCTGTATTCTGCCGCCAGTGACGATTCCGGGGGGCATCATCACGCTCATTGAAGAGCAGACCAAAATGCTGGCTTCCGAGCTGGGCGTTGTGGGCCTCATGAATATTCAGTACGCGATTAAAGACGGCAATCTCTACGTGCTGGAAGTGAACCCGCGCGCCTCACGCACCGTGCCGTTTGTCAGCAAAGCCATTGGTGTGCCGCTGGCGAAACTGGCCACCAAAGTCATGTTGGGCAAAACATTATCTGAGCTGAATTTTACTGGGAGAATTATCCCCAAACATGTATCCGTCAAGGAAGCGGTTTTCCCCTTTAATCGCTTTCCCGAAGTCGATATTCTTTTGGGGCCGGAAATGAAATCAACCGGAGAAGTGATGGGTATTGACTATTCGTTTGGACTGGCTTTTGCCAAATCGCAGATGGCCGCGGGCTTCAAAGTGCCCACGTCCGGCTCCGTCTTTATCAGCGTGCATGATTATCATAAAGACAAAATTGCAGATATCGCCCGGTCTTTTCGGAAAATGGGTTTTAAAATTATCGCCACAAAGGGCACGGCAAAATACTTAAATGATCGCGGCATAGAGGCCGAAACAGTTTTAAAAGTGAGTGAGGGGCGACCGCATATTGTGGACCACATTAAAAACGGCGAGATTCAGATGGTGATTAACACCAGCGTCGGGCGTAAATCATCGCGCGATGCCTATCATATCCGTCACGGCGCGCTGACGTATAATATTCTCTATACTACGACCATTGCCGGCGCGCGCGCTCTGTGCGAAGCGGTTAAGGAATTGAAAAAAGAAGAATGGCAGGTTTGCCCTCTGCAAGAGTATCATAAAAAATGATATATATCCTACTTATGTCTCCTCCCGTCAAGGGTGGGGAAGTCGCTGTATGAAGTTGAAAGGGTTTTTATATGTATCCCAGCAATAATCTAATTGAATCCGTTTATCCCCGTGAAGAGTGCGGGGTGTTCGCCATCTACGGCCACGAAGACGCCTCACGCGTGACTTTTTTCGGCCTATTTGCCCTGCAGCACCGCGGACAGGAATCGGCAGGCATTGTGAGCTCCGACGGTTGTCAGGTTTACGAGCATAAGGGTATGGGGCTTGCCTCCGGAGTGTTTCGTGAGCCCAATCTGCAAAAACTTCCTGGTCAGCTCGCCATCGGCCATGTGCGCTATTCCACCACGGGTTCTTCCAACATTTCCAATGCCCAGCCTTTTCTGGTACATTTCGGCGAGGAATATTACGCACTGGCGCACAACGGTAATATTCTCAACGCGCAAAAATTGCGTCAGGAACTCGAAGACAGCGGCTCGATTTTTCAATCCACGATGGACAGCGAAGTTATTATCCATCTGATGGCGCATCATCTAAAAAAAGGACTGGAAGAATCGCTAACAGCTTCTCTGGCGCGCGTGGAAGGCGCTTACTGCCTGGTGATGATTACGCGCGACAAAATAATCGCCGCGCGCGACCCGCGCGGTTTTCGTCCGCTGGCCTTGGGAAAGCTAAACGGTTCCTGGGTGGTTGCCTCCGAGACCTGCGCTTTTGATCTGGTCGGCGCCGATTATGTCCGCGATGTCGAACCGGGCGAAATTATCATCATCGACGCGAAAGGCTTAAAAACTTTAAAGCCTTTCCCCAAAGTAAAAACATGCCACTGCATCTTTGAGCTGATTTATTTTGCCCGTCCCGACAGCCAGATTTTTGGTCAGAACGTTTATCTGTGCCGCAAGCGCCTGGGGCATGAACTGGCGCGCGAATACCGGCCGGATGTGGAAATTGTCATGCCCTTTCCCGATTCGGGTAATTACGCCGCGCTGGGTTACGCGGAAGAAAGCGGCATTACCTTCGAGATGGGGATGATCCGCAATCACTACGTGGGCAGAACTTTTATTCAGCCCACCCAGCCCATGCGCGATTTCGGCGTGCGCGTCAAACTCAATCCGGTAAAGCCGCTTCTCGAAAATAAAAAGGTGCTGATTGTGGAAGATTCGATTATCCGCGGCACGACCAGTCGCAACCGCGTGCAGAGCCTGCGTAAAACCGGCATTAAAGAAATTCACATGGCGGTAAGCTGCCCGCCCACGGTTTATCCGTGCGCCTACGGCATTGATTTTTCCTCCAAAGGGGAACTGATTGCCGCCGTGAAGGAAAACGAAAAAGCGATTGCCGAATTCATCGGCCTGGATTCCCTGCATTACCTCACCCTCGACGGCATGGTCCGCGCCACTGGCCTCGGCAGGGATAATTTTTGCCTCGCCTGTTATACCGGCAAATACCCTATCGAGCCACCGGAGAAGATTGACAAGTTTTGCATGGAGCTAAAATAACGCTAATACCACTTCGCTTTCTTCGCCTAACTTTGTTGGCTTCGTCGTCGGCGTCCTCAACGTATTTAATAATACGCCTGCGGCGCCTCCTCCTTGCCGCCTCGTTATCCTTTGAAATCGAAGCGGCACAAAGCAATTTCTTTTTTATTTTCCCGCTTTACAAAAAAATAAGATGTGTTACGCTTTTGTTGGAATACTTTAGGTAGGTAAAGGATCGTTTATTAATCGATAAGCTTAGAAGGAAAAAAGATGATTAGCCAATGGTTTGCTAGAAGAAAATTGCGAAAGCATTTGCGAGGGTGTAATTATGAAATGGCCAAAGCTATATTAATTAAGAAATTTTCTAATTCTGTTATTCCGAATGAACTAATTCGCCTTTTTGATAGATTTGTTGCCAATCCGTGTTTTGATACAGCAATGGACCTCATAATATTCGATTCAAATTTCCTTGCGCTCTTTGAGCTTGCACGCGAAGGTGGATTTACTGAAAGTCTCTTTCGAAAAAGCAATTTCAAATAAATTAATTGTTCTAATGGCGAATAAAAAATCTATCTTTTAAAAGAAAATCACTATTTTCCGGTGTTATATGAATGGACTCATGGGCAAACCAATTGATCAGAAGAATATTGGCCTTGCAAAGCTTCTATATGAACTACGACAAGATTTGGATATATATTGCCTTATTTCTGTCAACGCTGATGAAATTAATAAAATAGGCGTGGGGAAGAGCTTTTTTGGACGCCTTCAGCAACTTGTACTTATGTCTATTTCGTTAAATATCTGCAAAATTTTTGAAAAAGAAAAAGGATATGAACTTAATTCTATTCGAGGGGTAATTCGCTATTTAGCTACTGATACTCTCGAAATATCGAATGATAATAGGCTAATAAAGTTCATTCAAAAGTATGAAGGACCATCCAGTTTTACAGATTCAACTTCTGCACTGCAGTTAACTATTGATGGGTTTGAGAAAAAATATAATAGCGAATTTGAACAATTCAAATCATTTAGAGACAAAAAAGCAGCTCATAGCGAATATGACGTTTGCTTTGATCGTCTTCCCTCTTATGAATGCATGGAAAGTCTTTTTTCTTTTGGCGCGGAATTTTATAACCTTATTTCAGCAGCCTTTATTGGCATTGGCCCATGTGACCTAATGACTGGAAGAAAAGTGAAGATTGGTCTGAAGAAGCTTCTTGAAAAACTAGGTCTTGGAACCGTCAAAACAAATATGGAATAGTCGATTAAAATTGACAGAACAGATGTAATTAATTGCAGAAAGAGGTTAATTATGAGAATATTTTTAATATTTTTGCTGTTTTCCACTTTATGTGGTTGTGCCAGCCAAGGGTATCTTAGGTCAGTTTCTGCAGGTCAAATTGGCTGTGCTCCTAATGAAATTACAATATCAAATTATGAATCTTCGGGGTATCCTGGCGTTAGAAGTTGGAGCTGGATTGCTACTTGCAAAGGGAAAGATTTTATTTGTACTCAAGCTGGCACAGGAGAACATTCAAGTCAAATAAACTGTTCACCACGAAAATAAATGGTAAAAAAACCCAAAAATTTTTTTGATAAAAAAATACTAAAAATAACTCTGTTGTTCTTTTTCATTTCGGTTATTTTTGGAGGCTGTAATATGCAAAACAAATTTCTTTATTTCCCCAGCTCGGAAGTGCCCTCCGAGCGAGTGCTTGCATCGGCAACCATGAAGTTTTGGCAGAAAAATGATAAAGATTATCGGGGGCTTACTTCCGCCACGGACGCACCCGCGCCCAATGGGACTATTGTTCTTTTTCACGGCAACGGCGGCACGGCATTTGACCGGGAATTTTATCTGGAACCGTTGATGAAACTGGGTTTCCGGGTAATCTTGGCCGAATATCCGAAATACGGCGGCCGCCCGGGGAAAGTTGGCGAAAAACCGTTTGTCGCTGATGGCCTGGAAACGATAAATCTTGCCTACAATCAATACGGAACGCCGATCTATCTTCTGGGTGAATCACTGGGCTGCGGCGTGGCCGCGGCGATCGCCAAAGAAACAAACGTGCCGGTTGCGGGAATAATATTAATTACACCGTGGGATTCGCTTGCGTCGGTTGCCAAATCTCTTTTTCCTTTTCTGCCGGTAAGGCTGGTTTTGACCGATAAATACGACAGCATCGAAAACCTGAAAAGTTATCCCCGCAAAATTTCCGTGGTCGCGGCTGAGCGTGATGAAATCCTGCCTATCAAACACGCGCATAATTTATATGCTAATCTTCCCGAAGGCAGAAAAAAGATGTGGGTAATCAAGGGCGCGGGACACAACGACTGGCCGTTTTATACGGACAAGTTTTTGTTTGAAGAAGTAACTGATTTTGTAAGAATAGATAAAAAATAAGGGAGAGCTTATCGCATGTCAGAAAAACGGTTTGAGACTAACAGGTTTTTTTTGAAAGATTCTATCCGCCAGCAAATTGATTTTTTGCAAACGGCGCAGAGCAGAGGCCTTTCCGCTCCTCTTTTACAAAAACCTTGTCCCGCCGCTGCGCCAAGAGTCGATTTGCCCGCGGGGAAAAATGCGCTGATGAAGGTGGGTAAATTGCCGGTGGGCGAAGCGATTGTCTTTCGTGAAAGCGTGCGCGAATACAAAACGGATCCGCTGACGCTGGAAGAACTTTCCGCACTGCTCTGGGCGACCCAGGGAATTCGTTGTGTGATAAGTCCGGAAACCGCTTTGCGGTCGGTGCCTTCGGCGGGAGCGCGTCATTCTTTTGAAACTTATTTAATTATAAACCGCATTAAAAGTTTGCCGTCTGGTCTCTACCAGTATTTGCCTTTTGATGAAAAGCTGGCGCAACTGAAACTGGATGAACAGATCGGGCGTAAGGCGGCAGCCGCCTGCTTCGGACAAAATTTTATCGCTGCTTCCGCCGTGACATTTTTCTGGACGGCGATTCCCTCCCGAATGGAGTGGCGTTATGATCTGGCCGCGCATAAAGTTATCGCCATTGATGCGGGTCACGTCGGCCAGAATTTATATCTGGCTTGCCAGAGTATCGACGCGGGATGCTGTGTCGTGGCCGCTTATAATCAGGAAGCCTGCGATGAACTGCTGGATGTGGACGGAGACGAAGAGTTTACTATCTATCTGGCCGCCGTCGGCAAATGTTGAAAACTACCCGATAATTTGTCTTGTTAATTTTCCCGTAGAGCTAATCCCTTTACAAATAAGGGAGATGTGCTAATTTTGAATCGAAGTGATTAAAGAAAGGGAGTGAATTGCATGTCTAATATGAAAGTTTATCCAAGCATTTTTGCCTTTCTGGCCATCTCCGTTATTTTGGTGACAACAGCGGCACCGGATACGGGGAAAAATACTTATTGTGAAAAAAAGAAGGGTCTGGTTATCCTTATTGAGTTTCCATATGTCACGCCTAAAGTTGATGATTACTTTGTTCGCGACCGCTTCAGGCAACTGGATAATTATGTGCGCGAAATGTCTTACGGCAAAGTGTGCGCGGAATTTGATTTTACCGGCTGGCACAAACTTCCGGATCCCATCGGACAGTATTCGATATCGGATGCCAATCTTGCCGTCGATAAATCTCGTGTCGTCAAACTGATACAGGATGCGATTGACGCGGCCGATGAACGAAATGACTTTTCCCGTTATTCGTTTATCGTTTTATTTCTCAGCGCGAAGTTTGAGGAATACGGGATGATCGGACTTTGCGGTTACCCGGGAATGCTGGGCTGGTCGCAGGAAACTGTTTTCAAAACAAAAAAGAAAGGACAGGTTGTGCCGGGCGGCGTGGCTATTTTTACTTTTCAGGCGCATCTCGGCACGCTTTTTCATGACATAGCGCATGTTTGGGGCGGCGTGCGCGACGGCAGAAGAATGGTGCCCTGCCTTTATGATCATGACATACAGGCGAAAAATCCAACGCTTTTTACCGGTTGGGCCAGGGCGCTGATTAATATGGGTTATTGGGACCCCATGTCCTGTCACTCATATCAACGACATCTTCCGCCGCCGGGGATTTCTTCCTGGACAAAAATGAGATTAGGCTGGATCGCGCCGGAAAAAATAAAAGTTGTGGAGCCCAAGCAAGCGAGTGAAATTATTCTTGGTCCCCTGGAAGATGGTTCCGCCGAAACGCTGGTAATAAAGATACCGCTTACAGAAACAACTTTTTATCTTGTTGAAAACCGCCAGCCGCTGGGTGCTTTTGATCCCTATCTGCCCGGCCACGGCGTGCTGATCATGTACGCGGACGACAGAGTCAGAGAGTGCCGCTACGGGCGCGCACCGGTAAAATTAAGGGATGCGGACCCGTCTGTTCCTTATTTGCAGGGTGCCGCGTTTGATTTACCGGGTAAACCGGTGTTTACGGATAAGGAAAACGGCATGGAAATAAGACTTGTGGAAAAAATCGGTAACGCTTATAAAATACGCGTAAATAAAATTGAGAAATAATGATTTATCCTTACATCAAGGCTGGAGAAACATTATGAATCAAAAAAATAAAACAGAAATAAGCCGCCGCTCTTTTTTGCAGGTGACGGCAGGAGCGATCATGCTTTCCGGAATAAGTTTACCCGAAAGCGCCAACGCGGCAAAAAGTGAAGGTTTGGCTACAATCATTGATTTAAGCTTATGCGACGGCTGTGTCAACCGGAAAATTCCGGCCTGCGTGAGTATCTGTAAGGAAATTAATAAAAATAAAATTCCCCTTCCAGTTGAGCCGATTCCAGAGCCGTGGCCGAGAAAAATGATTGAAGACTGGTCAAAAAAACAGGAAGTATTCGATCGCTTAACCCCTTATAACTTTATTTATGTGCACAGAGCAGAAGTCAATTTTGCGGGCAGGAAGAAGACAATTTATGTGCCGCGTCGTTGCATGCACTGTGAAAATCCGCCCTGCGCGACTATTTGCCCCTTTTCCGCCAATCATAAATTTAAAAATGGCGCCGTTGTTATTAATCAGAACCAGTGCTTTGGCGGCGCGAAATGCAGAGATGTCTGCCCGTGGGAAATACCTCAGCGGCAATCGGGCGTGGGAATTTATCTGCATGTTTTGCCCGGCTTTATGGGTAATGGCGTGATGTATAAATGTGATTTATGTTTCGACCGCATTAACCAGGGACAGTTACCGGGTTGCATTGAGGCTTGCCCGCGGGAGGCTTTGCTCATTGGGGCGAAAAAAGTTATTCAGGCCGTGGCTCTCGAGCGTGTCCGCCGGATGAAAGGCTACATATACGGCATGGAGCAAAATGGCGGCACGTCCACGCTATATATCTCTCCTGTTCCTTTTGAGGAAATCAACAAAACGATGACTAAAAAGTCGGGACAGCCGGATATTAAAATGAATGTTCCACGCCGTATGGCTGGCACTGACCCGTTGGGAAAGATGGTTTTGGCCGCGCCGGTTTTGGGGCTGGCCGCGGCGGGCGCGGCAGGCGCGTGGAAATGGTTTTCCCGCCGCAAGGAAAAAATGAACAAAAAAGAGGGGGAAAATGGCTGAAAAAATACTGACGCAAAAAAATCTTGTTGTTCGTCACAGTACCGTGGAACTGATTGAACACTGGGCCATCGCCGTCTCCGGACTGGTTTTGCTTATGACCGGAATATTTGAATTACCGGTGGCCAAGCGCTACTACATTATTACCATTCCGGGTTTGGGTTGGACGGCGGATTTTATTACTTCGCTGTACCTGCATTATTCGGCGGCGCTGGTTTTTACCGCGGCGGCTGTTTTCCACGTGGTTTATCACACTGCCCGTGGTGAATTTGGTTTGCTGCCGCGCAAAGGAGATTTTTCCGCTTCCATTGCTGTTATCAAAAGCATGTTTGGTTTCGGCGAGGAGCCGCCCATGCCCAAATATTTGCCCGAGCAGCGCCTGGCTTACGCCGGCATGGCCTTTAGCATTTTGATGCTGATTATTTCCGGTTTGGTAAAAACTTATAAAAATATTTACGCACCGGATATATCGCATACGGTTGTCTTATGGACGACGTGGATTCATAATATTTTCTTTGTTTTATTTTTTCTGGCTTTTCTGGCGCACATGGCGGCGATCGCGCTTAAACCAAACTGGCCGCTGGTGCGCGGTATCTTTACTGGCCGCGTGCGCCTGGCTTACGCCCGCCATCGTCATCCGTTGTGGCTTGCCGACATTGAGCAGAAGTCCGGGGGAACGGAAATTGATAAGACAGGGCAGGCTGCCGGAGTTGAAACTCAGCAAGAAAACGCGCCAAGCACGCGCGAAAAAAGGAGGTAATAACTATTTACCGCCGGGTAACTTCATTACGGGTACTGAACATCAGCGCCTTTATGCTTTTCCTGTTTTTTGTTTTGTGCTTTGTTTCGCTTGCCCTGGGCAGTGTCCACATTGACGCAGGCGCGCTGCTGAGGTTTTTGGGCAAAGTCCTGACCGGCAAAGTATCTATAGAATCCCAGGAAGAGTTAATAATTTTTTCCGTGCGCTTGCCGCGGATTTTATTTGCCGGGGTTGTCGGTGCGGTGCTTTCCCTTGGCGGAGTTGTTTTTCAGGCGCTTTTGCGCAATCCACTGGCCGATCCCTACATCTTGGGTATATCCGGCGGTTCAGCATTGGGGGCGATTATCGGAATTGTCAGCGGTGCCGGTTCGTTTTATCTGGGCATTCCTCTTCTGGCTTTTTGCGGCGCGCTGATTACAGTATTTTTATTATTTATTGTCGCCGGTGGCGCGAAGGGAGCGCTGACTGATAACACGCTGTTGCTCATCGGAGTCGTTATTAACGCTTTTTTTTCCGCGGCCATTCTTTTTTTTCTTTCCATTGTTGACAGCCTGGAATTGCATTCCATAACCTTCTGGTTGATGGGGGATTTATCGCGCGCTTCTCTGTCGGAAATCGGCGTGGCGGCATTTTGTCTAATAGTTGGTTTTATCCTCCTATACGGGCAGGCGCGGAAACTTAACTTAATCGTGCAGGGTGAGGAAACGGCGCTGCATCTGGGCGTGGATCTCGAAAGGACAAAACCCTGGCTGCTTGTTCTTACCTCTCTGATTATTTCTGTGGTTGTGTCCCTGGCAGGGATTATCGGTTTCATCGGTATTATAGTGCCGCACATGATGCGCCTCATATTTGGCTCAGACCATCGTCTGCTTTTACCTACATCTGCTCTTTTTGGCGCGTCTTTTCTGGTTCTTGCCGATACTGTAGCCAGAGTAATATTGACGCCGGCAGAACTGCCGGTAGGTGTTATTACCGCGCTGTGCGGCGCGCCGTACTTTGTTTTTCTCCTGAAAAGGAAAGGTCTATAATCATGCCGGTAATTCGCGCTCAAAAAATAAATTTTAGCTATGCCGAAAAAGCGGTTATTGAAGAAGTATCTTTTGTCGTGGATAGAGAGCAAATGACGGCGATTATCGGTCCGAACGGGTCAGGCAAAACGACGCTTCTGAAATTAATCAACGGGTCGCTTTTGCCGGATAGCGGAGAAATGCATGTCGGGGAGAAAAACACTTTCCGATACGCGCGCAAAGAAATCGCGCGAAAGGTGGCGATTGTGCCGCAGGAGACACCTGCCGTTTTCCCGTTTTTTGTCGAGGAAATTGTTTTGATGGGCAGGTTTCCGCATCTGGGCAATTACCGTTTTGAAAACAAGGAAGATTACAAAATTGTTCAGGAAGCAATGGAGAAAACCGATACCCTTGACTTCGCGCGTCGCAGATTCAATGAATTAAGCGCCGGAGAACGCCAGCGCGTATTGATTGCCCGGGCGCTGGCGCAGAAGCCGGAAGTGTTGCTTTTGGATGAAAGCACGGCATTCTTGGATTTGAAGCATCAACTGCGTTTTCTGACCTTGCTCAAACAGTTAAACCGTGATGACGGCCTGGCGATTGTTTTTGTCACCCACGATATAAATCTCGCCGCGCAAAACGCGGATAAAATAATTTTGCTTTACTGCGGAAAAATTTATGCTATAGGAAATCCCGCGGAAGTTATTTCCGCGCGAAATATGAAGGAGGTTTACGAGGTCGATGTTCTGGTGGATGCGCATCCGCAAAACGCGTCTCCCAGAATGACATTGCTAACCTGAATCAGAGTGTCCAAACAAGGAAGCCGGTCAAAATCCGGCGCTGCCCCGCAACTGTAAGCGGAACGAAATCCATGTTTATCCACTGATGCATTGGCATTGGGAAGGAGTGGAAAGTAGGTTGCCGCGAGCCAGGAGACTTTATGGACTCTCTTGCTTACTTTAATCCCGAGGGGGAAAGGAGAAGTTCCATGAAAAAGTTATTTGTTCCCATTCTATTTATCTTACTTGTTTTTTCCGCAATATCATCAGCTGAAGAAAAAAATGATGAGCAGCCTGTTGTAAAACTGCAGGAGGTTGTGGTTACCGCCACGCGTGACGAGCAGGAAATCCGCAAAACACCGGCTAATGTAACGGTAATTACCTCGGAAGAAATTGAAAAATCAGGAGCGACCACTGTTGTTGAGGTGCTGGACAAACTGGAAAGTGTTTATTTCCGTTCTTATAGCGGTAATTCTTCGCAGTCCGTCATTGATGTGAGAGGCTTTGGCGGAGAAAATCCTTATGGCAAAACTGTGATTATGCTCGACGGCAGACGATTAAACAGGGCAGACATGGCCTCGATTAATTGGCTGCAGATGCCCGTGAACAACATCGAGAAAATTGAAATTGTCCGTGGTCCGGGCAGTGTTCTTTACGGTGATGCAGCCATTGGCGGTGTTATCAATATCATAACAAAAAAGGGCGAGGGTAAGCCAACAGTGAATACTTCAGTAATCGAAGGAAGCTACGGCCTGCACAACGAAAGCGTAGGCATTGTTGGGGCGACGGGTAAATGGACGTATGCTGTAACCGGTGAAAATAACGCGATTGATGGCTATAGGGATCGTTCCGAATATAAAGCGTTGGGCGGCGGTTTCGATTTGGGTTACGCGGCGCATGATTTGTTCAATGTTTCGCTCGGCGCGTCTTTTAACCGGATTGATTATCAGTTGCCCGGAGCTTTGACGAAAACACAAATGGAACAGAACCGGCGCCAGTATCAGCCGGGATGTAATGATGATGACGGACGTGACAATTTTACCAATGTTAATCTTGGCGTAAAATCCTTCTGGGGGTCTTTGGGGCGGTTTGAAGCGAACTTTCTTTACGGAAGAAAAGATTTGCAAATTAATATGTCATCCTGGTTCACATATGCAGACACGGCATCTGATATTTATGGTATTTCTCCAAAATATGTGCTCGAGAAAGAAATATTCGGATTCAGAAATAAGCTTGTGGCCGGCTTGGATTATTATAATGAGCCTTATAAAAAAGAATTTTTCACTACCCGTGAAAGGACATTTAAAAACAGCATGGCCGATTTAGAGCGGGAAAGCATCGGATACTACATACGTGATGAATTAAGCATTTTAAGAAACCTGATTTTAAGTGCCGGTTATCGGTATGAACGCACGAAGATTGAAGGAACATTAAATGATGTCTTCGCGCCCGGCAATAATTTTGATAGTGAAAAAACATACACCTCACAATCCTACGAAGCGGGGATCACCTGGCTTTGGGGCAAAAAATCTAGATCATTTGTCAAATACGCAACGGTTTACAGGATTCCTTTTCTTGACGAGATTGCGGGATTTAACGGCGCCGGCGGTGGCTTTCTCACGACGCTGGAGCAGGAAAAAGGAAAGAACATGGAAGCGGGTACGGAATACTGTCCGTGGGACAATCTGAAAATAGGCTTAACTCTTTACCGAATCGACATGAAGGATGAAATAGAGTATGTTGGTTTTTTCCCGACAGGTTATAATCAAAATGTCGGTAAAACCCGGCATGAGGGCGTGGAGACCTATTTTTCCTATCTCTGGCCGCAATATTTTAAAATTTACGGCAATTTCACCTACCATAAAGCCACGTATGAAGACGGGCAGTATAATAAAAAAGAAATACCGATGGTGCCCCGATATTTGGCAAATGCTGGTCTGGAAATTTATTTGCCTTACAACATAATGTTGAAGCCGGAAGTCAGTTATGTGAGTAAAGCCTATCTCTCTGGCGACTATGACAATAATGCCGAAAAAATTGATTCCTATACGCTGGTGGATGTTTATCTGCAATATAAACCGGCTTTGGGCAGATTGAGCATGACCGTGTTTGCGGGTATAGAAAATCTTCTGGATGAGGAGTATTCATCATTCGGTCTGGACTACGAGCAGTGGGGTATGCCTAATGCTTATTATCCCATGCCTGGTAGAATTTTTAAGGGAGGCGTCTCTTTTGAATTTTGATATTGCTACTTAAAAATTCATATATCTGAAGATATGGCGGGGGAAAATATTTTCTCCCGGCCATATCTTTTAAAAATCTATTGTATCAAGCATAATTTTATAGCATTAAATTTACATTTAGTTTAGTTATATTCCGGCAAGCGGTACGGTTAAGTAAAGCTGAAATGTATTGTGGGAAAATGTTTGTAATGTTGAAATCTGAAAATTGAAAAATATTCTACAAGAATTTATGCCAGCAGACAGGAAACCGATAAAAGGAATTGTTTATGCGGCGCTTTTCGGCGCGCTTACCGCCGCGGGAGCGTTTATCATCATCCCCGTGCCGCCCGTGCCCATCACCGCGCAGACATTTTTTCTCAATGTTGCCGCCTCTCTCCTCGGCGGTCCGCTGGGCGCAACCAGTCAGTTTATTTATGTAATGCTGGGGGTGGTAGGGGTTCCGGTTTTTGCCGGCGGTAAAGCCGGGTTAGGTGTTCTTTTCGGACCTACCGGAGGATATTTGATCGGCTTTATTGTTGCGGCCTTTGTTATCGGAATACTGGCAAAGATGAAAAAAGATACGGGCGTTTTCTGGTATATTTTTTCCATGCTCATTGGTATGGTGATCATAGATGCATTTGGTACCATCCAGCTTTCTCTTGTGGCCGCGTTAAGTTTAAAAAAGGCGTTCGGTGTTGGTGTTTTGCCGTTTCTCCCTGGCGATATAACTAAAATTGTTCTCGCTGCGATAGTCTCTTCAAAACTGAAAGGACGAATAAAAATTTAGGATTGTTCTGTGATAAGTTTTAAAAATGTTCATTATCGTTATGAACCTGAAGGAATAGAAGCGCTGCGAGGCGTTTCACTGGAAATAAAAGATCATGAACATGTCGTGTTAATCGGGCCGAACGGCTGTGGAAAAACCACGCTTATTCAGCACCTGAACGCTTTATTGCTGCCTGCGGTTGGCTCGGTTACGGTTGATGGTTTGGATACGCAGCAGGCGCATAATCACGCCAAAATCAGAACGCTGGTGGGGATGGTTTTTCAAAATCCTGATAATCAAATTATCGGCACGACTGTCGAGGAAGATGTTGCCTTCGGGCCGGAAAATTTGCGCCTGCCGCCGGCGGAAATCAGGAAAAGAGTGGCAGAAGCCCTGGACAGGGCCGAAATCGGCGATTTGTCCTTGCGCAATATTGAAAACTTATCGGGAGGCGAGAAAAGGCTGGTGGCTATTGCGGGAGTTCTAGCCATGCGACCGCGGTACATTGCCTTCGATGAGCCTACGGCTTTTTTGGATCCGGCGGCTGCTGATCGTGTCCTGGAAATTATTGATAAACTGCGCCAGGAAGGAATAGGTATCATTCATATTACACATAATATGGCGCAAGCGGCGTTAGCTGAGCGGGTTGTCGTGATGAATAGAGGAATTATATTTCTTGATGGCACTCCCCGGGAAATTTTTGGAAAAGCCGATGAATTGCAACAAATCGATATCCTCCTGCCTCAGGTAACTCAAATTTTAATCAAGCTGCGAAAATCAGGCTTGCCCGTGTGCACGGATATCGTGAATGTTGACGAGGCCGTCGGTCAGATACAGGGATTGATTAAAAAAGCGTGAGTTTGCCTATGTATGACACAGGGACGTTCATTGCCGGGCAAACCCTTATTTACAAACTTGATCCGCGCGTAAAATTGGCTTTTACTGTCACGTTAAGTATTTTTATCTTGTGGGCATCGCCCCTGCCGATTTTTTCCCTCGGCGTAATTTTGCTTCTTACGGCGTTGACAAACGGCATCACCCTGCGAACGGTTGGGCAATCTGTGAGACCGCTTTTGCTTTTTATTATATTAATTTTTCTGGCGCATGCCCTGTTTGCTTCTGAAGTTGAAGGCGCTTTGTTTGTTTCCTATTTGGGGATTTCACTCGGCGGTATACAGGGCGGATTTATTGCCGTATGGCGTTTTTTGTGTTTGATTGTCGCCGCGGTCTTGTTAACCATGACTACGGCACCTTCCCGGCTCGTTGCGGCGATTAAGTACTTTTTGCATCCGTTGAAATTTCTGCGCGTACCGGTTGAGGACATTGCGGTGATGATTACGCTGGCACTCAGGATGATGCCGGCTTTACTGCTGCAAAAAAAGAAAATAGAGAGGGCGCAAATAGCGCGGGGTGGCGGACTGCGCCGGTTTGGTCTTTGGGTCCGCGCTAAATATTTTCTTTCGTTGGTGTTGGGTGTTCTGCTCGGCACTTTCCGGCGTGCCGATGAATTGGCTTTGGCTATGGAGGCAAGGGCCTACGCGCGGGGAGAAAGAACATCAGCAGTAGAATTGAAAATAAGACAAGTTGATTATCTCGCTATTTTGTTATTTTGTTTGATGATCATTATTTTTATAGCATTAAATCTTTTTTTAAGTTAAATTACATTTCATGAACATAAAATGGTTTTTGGTGGATACGGTTCAAAAATGGACGCGCGCGGTTGAAGATATTGGAAAAGCTGCTATCCTAAGCATTGACACGGAATATGATTCATTCCGCTATTTCAAGGAAAAACTCTGTTTGCTTCAGATTCATGCCTGCGGCACAACTTATATTTTTGACCCGCTGAATGGGTTTGATTTGTCTTTTTTAGGGAATTTTTTTCATAATCGGCAAATATTGAAAATTCTTCACGCCGCGGATAACGATATTCGTCTGCTCAAAAGAGACTATTCGTTTGATTTTGAAAATATTTTTGACACGCACCGGGCAGCTCTGCTTTTGGGATTCAGGCAGTTGTCTCTGGACAGGATGATTGTGCAATTCGTGGGGATTGAGTTGAAAAAAAACAAGAAGGTGCAACGTTCGCGATGGGACATGCGTCCGCTGACCGATGAACAGCTTAACTATGCCGCGCAGGATGTCGCTTATTTGTCTGCGCTTTACGAGAAGCAATTAATACGGTTAAGAGAAAAAAGTCTGGAAAATGAAGCGCTGAAAGCATTTTCTAAAATAGCGTCCTGTAATTGGCGTGAAAAAATCATTGACCGTCTTGGATACACAAAGGTACAGGGTTATAAGTCTCTCAGTCAGAAGCAAAAGGAATTTTTCAGGAAGCTCTATTTCTGGCGATTTCGCCGGGCGAAAGAAGAAAATCGCGCCGTTTTTATGTTTCTGCCCGACAAAACAATGCTTGAGCTCGCACAAAACCCTCATAACCTTCATGAATGTTTAAAACCGGAAAAGCTTGAACGATATGGTACCGAACTGAAAGAGATAATCAAAAAATATTCGGCGTAACCGTCGGTAAACCGTTAGTGGGAATTCAGTCGCCGATTAACGCGCCGAAAATTTCACTCAGCGCCGGATGCGGGATCACCCATTGACGTAATTGTTTTTTTGTCATTCCGTTGGATATGGCCAGAGTCAGAGGAGAGATAAGGTCCGCGGCATTATTGCCGCAGATGGTGGCGCCGGTTAACTTATCGTTCCGGAAAAATGCTTTAACGAATCCTTTATTTTCCAATTCCATGCGCGCGACAGCGTTGGTGCTGTAGTCGGATTTGATTATTTGCACGTCCGCGTCTTGTTGAATAATGCCGATGCGCGCTATTTGCGGATGACCGTAAACAACGGACGGAATGAGGTTTTCGTTGTATACATATGAATCAAATCCGCATATATGCCTCGCGGCAACTTTACCCTGCATTGTTGCCCGATGAGCAAGCATCAAACCGCCGGTGACATCTCCGACAGCATAAACGCCGTTGACATTTGTCATCATGTTTTTATCGATTTTTATTCCTGTGTTTGTATATTCGATTCCCAGTCTTTTTAATTCTTCTTCATAAAGTAGCGGCTGCCGTCCGGTGCATAAAAGCGCATAATCTGCGTTTTTCTCGAATTGTTTGTCGCTTATTCGTGCTTTGGCCGTAACATTTTTGCCTGTATCATTCAGACTTTCGAGTTTTGTGGAAGTATGAATGTCAACGCCCAGACGCGCCAATTCCTGGTGCAGCAATTGAGCCGCTTCCTGATCTTCGAAAGGCAAAACTCTGTCCAGAAGTTCAATTAGGGTTACTGCTGAGCCAAGTTCGGCAAAAAACGTCGCGAATTCGATACCGATGACGCTGGCTCCGACAATAATGATGCTTTGGGGAATATTTTCAGTATTGAGCAAGCCATCGGAAGTTAAAATTCTTTCCGACAGATTTATTCGCGGTAACAGTAGCGGCTGCGAGCCCCAGGCGATTATGATATGTTTCGCGGATAATAATATTGTGTTTCCTTTATCATCCGTGTACCGAACTTCCTGCGGAGAGATAAGTTCACCGGTGCCGAATTTCATTTCCACCTGCGCGTCCGTGAGAGCTTTATGGGCGCCCAGCGCCGCAATTTTTACCGCTTGCTGCTGGTGCTTTTTTATCGCGGTAAAATCAATTGACGTTCCGGAGGTGTTTATTCCCAGCCTTTTGAACTTCTTCATGTCTGCGAACGCTTTGCTGCACGTAAGCAGTGCTTTGGTGGGAATACAGCCGCAATTGGCGCATGTACCCCCCCATCCTTCTCTTTCAAGGATGAGTACGCGCTTTTTATCTGCCGCTGCCGCCGCGGCGGCCATACCTCCCGGACCTCCTCCGATCACGATCAAGTCGTATTGTTCCGCCATGTCAACCTCTTACCGATGTGTTTGCGCCGCATGATATGAACTTCGCACCAATGGCCCTGATTCTACGTGCTGAAAGCCTTTTTGATAAGCAATTTCTTTAAATTCGGCGAATTCATCTGGGCGATAATATTTTTTTACTGGCCAGTGATTTAATGTCGGTTGCTGGTACTGCCCGATGGTAAGCCGCAAACAGGAAGCGGAGATTAAATCGTCCATCAGGCGCAGAATATCATCACGCGTTTCGCCGAGCCCCACCATGAAACCGCTTTTGGAAACGATGGATGTTTGTGAAACAAACCGCAGCAGATCAAGCGAAAGTTCATAATTGCCTTGTGGCCTCAACTGACGAAATAAAGGTTGTGCGACTTCCATATTATGATTGATGACGTTGGGCCCTGCTTTAATAATTTTTTCCAGCGCCGCGAGATTTCCCCGAAAATCGGGAAGCAGCACTTCGATTTTAATCTGCGGCATGTGTTTGCGCAAGCGGGTGATACAATCGGCAAAATATTTCGCACCGCCATCAGGGAGATCATCGCGGGTAACGGAAGTGATGACCGTATAGCTCAGTTCCATTGTTTGTACAGCGTTAACGAGGTGCTCGATTTCCTGTGTGTCCACAGGTTTTGGTTTGCTGTGCGCCACATTGCAATAAAGACAATTGCGTGTGCAGATGTTACCCATGATTAGAAATGTTGCCGTGCCGCTTTCAAAACACTCGGCAATATTGGGGCAGGCGGCCTCCTGACAAACGGTATGCAAATGTAGGCCGGCCAGAGTAGTTCTGATACCGTGGCTTTGGCGGGCATACGGAGGCGGAACCTTCAGCCACTGCGGTTTACGTAGAAACTGCTTGTGCGTTTGTGTGTTCATGTCAGGCTTTTTTCCATACCACATCCGGCTTGCGCGCGGCCAGCACCTCATCGAGCCTTGCCACCGATGTGCTGAGCGGTGCGCCTTTCAGCCTTTGCGGACATTCTTTGGCTTCTTTGGCAATGGCAATCATGGCGTTGCAGAACTCATCAAGGGTTTCTTTGCTTTCTGTTTCCGTAGGTTCGATCATGATGGCTTCGGGGACGATGAGAGGAAAATAAATTGTTGGCGGGTGATAGCCAAAATCAATTAGCCGTTTGGCGATGTCTGTGGTGTGGACGCCGGATTCCGCCTCCTGCCTCCTGCCGGAAAACACGCATTCATGCATACAGACGCGGTCGTAAGGCAGATCATAATAAGGCTTTAGTTTTTCTTTTATGTAGTTGGCGTTTAGGACCGCTATTTCCGCGGCGCGCACGAGACCCTCGGCACCCAGAGACATGATGTAAGTGCACGCTTTAACAATAACGTTGAAATTGCCGTAGAAGGCGCGCACGCGTCCGATTGTGTGGGGAAAATTATCTGACCAGCAAAGTTCCTGACCTTTGCGGATAATTCTGGGAACCGGCAGAAAATCTACCAATCTTGGTCCCACGCCCACCGGGCCGCTGCCCGGGCCGCCGCCGCCATGCGGCGTGGAAAAGGTTTTGTGCAAATTAAGTTGAATGACGTCAAAGCCCAAATCACCCGGGCGTGTTTTCCCCAAAAAAGCGTTGGCATTGGCCCCGTCGCCGTAGAGCAGACCACCTTTATTGTGGACAATTTGCGCGACCTTTTCGATGTTGCGTTCGAAAAGGCCCAAAGTGTTGGGGTTGGTAAGCATTAGTGCCGCTACTTCTTCACCCATCAATTCTGCAAGATGTTCAAGGTCAACACCTCCTTTGTTGTTTGAGCGAAGTGTCACCGTTTCGAAACCGCAAAGCGCGCCCGACGCCGGATTGGTGCCGTGCGCTGTGTCGGGTATCAGAATGATACGGCGATTTTCCCCTTTTTGTTCGAAGTACTTTTTAATCATCATCACGCCAGTCAGTTCCCCATGCGCGCCTGCCGCCGGCTGTAGGGTAAATTCAACCATGCCGAAAATATTGCACAGGATTCTCTGCATGGTGTGCAGAAGCTGCAGGTTGCCCTGTGCAAATGCTTCCGGCGCGTAAGGATGAAGCGAGGTAAATTCCGGGAAAGCCGCAACGGATTCGTTGATTTTGGGGTTGTATTTCATAGTGCAGGAGCCCAAAGGATAAAAGCCAAGGTCTACCCCGAAATTTCTCCGCGATAAATTGGTGTAGTGCCGCACCAGGTCGCTTTCAGAAACTTCCGGCAGATCCAAATTATCGCGCAGGTATTTTGTGTCGATGAATGATGCGATATCTGTTTCAGGAATGTCGCTTTGCGGTATGTCCGCTGCTGCGCGCCCCGTTTTGCTCAGCTCAAAAATAAGTTTCATTGTTCCCCCGCTATTTTAGAATCCGGCATATATGATCAATATCGTTTTTGGATACAAGCTCCGTGACGCAGAAAAGCAGTGAACTTCCCAGCTCAGGATAATCTTTTGTCAGTTCATAGCCGCCGATGACGCCCTCGTTCTCCAGTTTTTTATTAATGTCCCAAGAATTGGGGCAGATGACAGCGAACTCGTTGTATACGGGAGCGGAAAAAACGGTCTTCCAACCCGGAAGTTGCAAGAGCCTCGCTTTCAAGCATTGCGTTTTGTAAATATTTAAAAGCGAGAGCTTGCGCAGATTTTTTCCCAACGCGGCAAGATAAACGCCGGCGGCGAGCGCGCAGAGTGATTCATTGGAGCAAATATTGGAAGTCGCTTTTTCCCGGCGTATATGCTGCTCGCGGGTCTGCAGCGTAAGAACAAACCCTCTTCTGCCTTTTTTGTCGACTGTCGCGCCGACGAGTCTTCCCGGGATGCGCCGCATATATTTTTCACGTGCGGCGAATATGCCGAGGTAAGGCCCTCCGTAATTAAGGGGATTGCCGAAACTTTGTCCTTCGCCCACAACAAAGTCTGCGCCGCAGTCGCCCGCAGGTTTGAGTATGCCCAGGCTTGTGCCGTCGGTAAATCCGGAAATTAGGAAAGCTCCTCCAGCGTGAGCTGCGTTAGCTACGGAAGTGACATCTTCGATACAGCCGAAAAAATTCGGGCTTTGCATCAGAACAGCGGCAACATTTTCATCAAGACAATTATACAAATTTCCCATGTCAAGCTGGCCACTTGCGGCAAAGGGAATTTCCTGAACCCCATAACCGTTGGCCCAAGCATATGTTTGAACCACGCGCCGGTATTCCGGATGTACCGAACGGGCGATAAGTATTTTAGCGCGTCCCGACATTTTACCGCAAAGCACGGCTGCTTCCGCCATGGCCGACGCGCCGTCATACATTGAGGCGTTGGCGATTTCCATTCCGGTTAAGCGCGCAATCAGAGTTTGATATTCATAAATCGCCTGCAGGATGCCCTGACTAATTTCGGCCTGATAGGGAGTGTAGGCGGTGTAAAATTCCGCGCGCCCGATAAGGTGACTGACCACGGCCGGAATATAATGAGCGTAGGCGCCGGCACCGGTGAATGTCAGTCGCGGCAGTTTATTTCTGCCGGCGATCATTTTCATCAGCGCGACCGTTTCCTGTTCGGACAACGCCGGCGACATGTCAGGAATTTGTTGGAGACGGAACTTTTCCGGAATATCGGCAAACAGCTCTTCAATGCTGTTGATACCGATGAACGCCTGCATCTGAGCAATATCTTCTTTGGTGTGTGGACAATAGTCCATGGTTAGTTCTTTTCCTCTTGAATTAATTTTTCGTAGTTTGACGCGTCAAGCAGTGATTTCATTTCTTGCGGGTCAGTCAACCTGATTTTCGCAATCCAGCCCTCCCCGAAAGCATCCTGGTTGATGAGTTCCGGTGTTTCCTCCAGAATTTTATTGGTTTCCATGATTTCGCCGCTGACCGGCGCGTAAACATCGGAAACGGATTTGACGGATTCCACAACCGCCATTGGCTCGCCCTGCGTGACTTTTTTCCCGATATCGGGCAATTCAACGAAAACAATATCAGTAAGCATTTCTTGCGCGTAATCAGTGATGCCGACCGTGGCCGTGCCGTCGCCATTGTCTTTGAGCCATTCATGATCTTTGGAATAGAGCCTGTTGGCAGGGTTTGGTTTGGACATGATGTATTATCTCCTTATGGATAAATTATTTTTGTCTTTTATAAAAAGGCAACTTTACAACCTTCGCTTGGCTTATCGATTCACGTATGGCAACGTCAATAACGGTGTCAGGCAGGCTGAAATTCTTGTCCAGAAAAGCAAGACCGATGGCCTTGTTTAAGCTGGGAGCAAAAGTACCGGAAGTAACGATGCCGATTTCCTTTTTACCGCTGAATATTTTATACCCGTGACGCGCGATTCCACGGTTGATCATTTCAAAGCCGACCAGTTTTTTGGCCGGACCGTTTTTTTTAAAAACTTCCAGTGCGGATTTGCCAACAAAATCCTTGTTCCAGTCAATCAACCAGCCGTAGGGCACTTCCAGCGGGCTGATGTCTTCTGTTATATCCTGCCCGTTGAGCATCATACCGGCTTCTAGCCGCAGTGTGTCCCGGGCGCCGAGCCCTGCCAGTTTCAGCCCGAAAGGCCTTCCTGTTTCCATTAGCTTATCCCAGATAAGGTTGATTTGGCTTGCTGGGGCATAAATCTCAAAACCGTCTTCTCCGGTATAACCGCTGCGGGAAATAGTTGCCTTTGTGTCCATAATTTTTGATTGCACAAAATGGTAATAGGAAACATTTTTTAGGTCAGCTGAAGAAATGTTCTGTAAAATTTCTTCCGAACAGGGTCCCTGTAAATCAATTTTTCCGGTGGTGTCGCTGATGTCCTTTATAAGGCAATCATAATTCTTGTTTTGTTGAATTTCCTTCAACCATTGATAATCACGTTCACGAGTTGCCGCGTTGGTCACCAGTATATAGGCGTTTTCATCTGTTTTGTATACAGTAAGATCATCAATTATACCGCCTTTGCAGTTAAGTAATGTGCTTAACTTTATTTGCCCTGTCTCTTGATCTGCAAGGTTTCTGGTAAGGCAATATTGCAGAAAGGCAAGCGCTTGCGGGCCTTTGATTTTTATTTCGCCCATGTGGCAGATATCAAAAATGCTTGCGTTCGTTCTGGTTGATTTATGTTCGTCAATAACGTTGGTGTACTGGACAGGCATGGCCCAACCGCCAAAATCGATGATTTTCGCTTTCAGGAAAACATGTTTTTCATAGAGAGGAGTTCTTTTTAAATTCATTTCAACCAGAGTATTTTAGGAGAAGCGATAAAAGGATAAGAATTAAACAAAGATACAAAAAAGCCGAGCTTTTTTTTAAATATTTATTGCCTATGACAATATATCCGCAATGAGGGCAAACCGAAATTTTCGAGATAATTTCGTGCTGGCAGAAGGGGCAGAAAAGGGGTTTTATTCTTTCCTCCTCTGCATGGGGGCTTAAGTTTTTCTTGAGCTCGTCATGAACATTATAATTCCAGCGGCAGTCAGGATTTGGACACTTGCCCTGTATGGGCATGTCGTCGGTCCAGAAAAAAGATTTCTTGCACTGCGGGCAATGAATTTTGAGCATGGATTAAGATTCTCCGGGCAGGAAGAATGGCGCAAATGGGTATTCTTCCCGGATATTATATTTGTAGTTTGTTTTGAGAACTACTACAACTGCGTGTAGATTTCAAGATTTATAAAACAAAAAAATATCGCTCGCTCAACCTTTGAATATTTTTTCAAAGAAACTTTGTTTTTCGCTGGGATAATATGAATTGCCTTCGTAATCAACGATTAATTTACCGTCGAGGTGGTCGATTTCGTGCTGCACAACGCGGGCGACAAAATCCAGATATCTTTTGGATATTTTTTCTCCTCTGGCATTGAAGGCGCGCACTTTGATTTCCGGAAACCGGCTTATCTCAACCTGTATTTCCGGGCAGGAAAGACAGCCTTCGGTCATCGTTACTTTTTCGCCGCGCGTTTGAGTAATTCGCGGATTAATCAGCACCTCAATGTCTTCGGTGTTTTTTTGTCCTTCCTCGCGGTCTTTGTTACGAAAAACAATGATTCTTTTGTTGATGCCTATTTGCGGCGCGGCCAACCCCACAGCATCGTTACGGTTTGTAAAGGAATCGACGAGCGACTTAATATCTTCGTGCGCTTTTTTATCCAGCGGTACAGGTATTTCACTTGATTTTTTCCTCAGGATGGAAATATCGCTTTCGTTTACTCCTTCATCATTCCAAAGGGTTAAAACTCTTTTTTCCGTCATTTTTTTACCTCAAAAGGAGGAAATGTATAACATCATTTCCTTGCTATTTCAAGCAATCACAGCTTGCCAAACAGTGTCATATTTTGTTAAGCAACAGAAAATTTAAAGATGAAGGAAATAACGAAGAAAAGAACATCATGATTAAAAGTATTGTCACAAAAATAGCACGACGTGAATTTGCCCGTGCGCTGAAATTTGAAGAAGGCGCAACGCCCCAACTTCACACCTGCGCAGACGAAAAACAGCGCCTTCTGTATATGCATATCCCTTTTTGCGAGGAGCTTTGTCCTTATTGTTCGTTTCACCGGATAATTTTCTCGGCACCGTTTGCTCGGAGGTATTTTCAATCATTGCGCCGGGAAATAAGTATTTACCGTGAGAAAGGCTATAAGTTCAGGGGGATTTATGTCGGCGGTGGTACGCCGACCGTGCTAATAGAAGAACTTGCCGCGACGCTGGATTTGGCTCGAAAAAATTTTGATATCAAAGAAATATCCGTAGAAACAAATCCTGACCACCTAACGGAGAAAAACATCGAAATATTGCGTCGGAGCAGGGTAAACAGGCTTTCCGTGGGTGTACAAACCTTCAATAATCAGTTGCTCAAGAAAATGGGACGCCTCGAAAAATACGGTTCAGGCGAGATTATTGCGGAAAAGCTGAAAAGCACACAAGGCGCATTCGACACCTTGAATGTTGACATGATTTTTAATCTTCCTTCTCAGACGCAACAAGAACTAGACGCCGATCTGGATATCCTCCTTGATTTGGAGGCTGATCAGGTCACTTTTTATCCTTTGATGGTTTCGCGCATTACCCGTGAACTGCTGGAAAAAACTATGGGTGAGGTCGATTTTAGCAATGAATATAAATTATACAGGCTAATCAACCGCCGCCTGGAAAAAGATTATAAATTTTCTTCTTCCTGGTGTTTTTCCCGCAGGGAATCCCCCATTGACGAGTATGTCGTTGATTATGATGAATACGCCGGTCTGGGAAGCGGCGCCATCGGATATTTAAACGGCGCTTGTTACGCCAACACATTTGATATCGAGAAATATATCGGTTTGCTGGAACAGGATAATTTGCCCCTCATGGCTGAGCGCCGCTTTGCGCTTGTGGACCAGATGAGGTATGATTTTTTGATGAAATTATTTGGGACAAAACTGGACATGATGCAGCTGGAAGATAAATATGACGGGAAATTTTCCAAAACCTTGTGGAAAGAAATAGGTTTTTTCCAAATAGTTCGGGCTTTCCGTTATTTTTCACCTTTTTTATATTTAACGCCGTGGGGCCGCTATTTATGGGTGATTATGATGAGAGAGTTTTTTATTGCCGTGAATAATTTCCGCGATTATTGTCGAAAACAGGCGGGTATCGTATAACCTTATTTCTGCAAGGAGAGTTTTTTATGGACGAAAAAACAAAAAAGATACTTAAAGAGTTGCCGAAAATCGATGAGTTACTCCTCCTTTTAGAGAAACAAAACATTTATTCGCTGGCACCGCGCACGCTGGTTAAAGAAATTTGCCGGAATATTGTGCAGGAGTTAAGAGAAAACATCGCCAACGGGAAAAAGGACACACGCGCGGAAATTTCTCTCGATGTCCAGGATATTGCCGGGGAAATTTATCGGAAGATAAAAGATTTGCATAATTATCATTTGCGACGGGTGGTAAACGCAACCGGCGTCATATTGCATACCAATTTAGGCCGGGCGCCTTTGTGCCCGGAAGCTCTGCAAAGAATAAATGAAGTAGGCCGTGGTTATTCCAATCTGGAATTTGATTTATCCAAGGGGGTACGCGGTCAGCGCTACGACCATGTGAGCCACCTGTTGTGCGCGCTGACCGGCGCCGAAGACGCGTTGATTGTCAACAATAACGCCGCGGCGGTACTTTTGGTGATTAATACTTTGGCGGAAGGAAAAGAGGCGATTGTTTCGCGTGGCGAACTTATAGAAATCGGCGGTGAATTCCGCATACCGGAAGTGATGAACAAAAGCGCCGCGCTCCTGCACGAAGTGGGCACCACCAACCGCACGCGACTGAAAGATTATGAAAAGGCGATAAATAGGGAAACCGGCCTGATTATGAAAGTGCATACCAGCAATTACCGCATTGTCGGTTTCACTGAAGAGGCGGAAATTGAAGCACTGGTGGCGCTGGGCAAAAAGAAACGCGTTCCAGTGATGAATGATTTGGGCAGCGGCTGTCTGATTAATCTGGAAAATTACGGTATGGAACACGAGCCGACGGTGCGGGAGGTGTTGAGAGCCGGCGTGGACGTGGTGACTTTCAGCGGCGACAAACTGCTGGGCGGGCCGCAGGCGGGCGTTATTGTCGGCAGAAAAAAAATTCTCACCAAAATCAAAAGAAACCCTCTCAACCGCGCCTTGCGTATTGACAAGTTTACGCTGGCGGCACTGGAAGCCACACTGATGCATTACCTTAATTCCGCAAACGCGGTAAAAAAACTGCGCGCGCTGAATGCTTTGACCGAGACGGTTGCCGAAGTCAAAAAGCGCGCGCGCAAACTGTTGAGTAAATTACGGAAAGAAAATTGCGCGGAGCTGGAATTGTGCCTGCTGGATGGGTTTTCCACCGCCGGTGGCGGATCATTACCCACGCAAAAAATTCCCACGGTTTTAGTCGGCCTCAAAAGTAAAAAAATGTCCGCCAGACGCATGGAAGAAAAACTGCGCGCGCTGGAAGTTCCTATCATTGTCCGCGTGGATAAGGATGAAGTTCTACTTGACCTGCGCACGATATCTGAAGATGAATTTCTTTTCATTGTCGAAGGACTGCGTCAGGTTTTATTCGGCTAAAATTTAACTTATTGCGGGAGTAAATTTGTCCATTACACCAAAGCAAATAAAAACCGTTTGGTTCAAGGTTGACCCCGGCCATAGCGGTCAGCGCCTTGATGTGTTTCTGGCGCAGAAAGAAACAGGCCTGTCGCGCTCGCAGGTAAAGCATGTTGTGGAAGAAGGCGATGTTTTGGTCAACAGCCTCGCGCCCAGAGTCAGCCAAAAATTAAAAGAAGGTGATGTTGTTGAGCTTACGCTGAAGCCGCCCAAAGAAGCCATTGCCGTCGCGCAGGATATTCCGCTCAGCATTGTTTACGAAGACGAGATGATAATTGTGGTCAATAAACCCGCGGGAATGGTGGTGCATCCGGCAGCAGGTAATCCCGACAACACCTTGGCCAATGCCCTTCTTTTCCATTGCCAGAACCTTTCGGGAATAGGCGGCGTTATTCGCCCCGGTATTGTGCACAGGCTCGATAAAAATACTTCGGGGCTAATTGTGGCGGCGAAAACAGACGAGGCGCACCGCAATCTTTCTGCGCAGTTTGAAAAACATGAAGTGCACAAAACTTACCAGGTGCTGGTCTGGGGAGATATCAAAGGCGATGCCGGAGAAATATTTTTGCCGGTAGGACGTCATGCCACCGACCGCAAAAAAATGTCCACCAAAAGCCGGCGCGGGAAAGACGCGCTCACGTTGTGGAAAGTACGCGAAAGATACGGTCTGGCCACATTGCTTGATGTGGAAATAAAAACAGGCAGGACGCATCAGATCCGCGTGCATCTTTCTTCCCGTGGTTACGGCGTTATCGGCGACAGTGTTTATGGCGGCTCATCAAAAGTACACGCTGTTAAAGAGCCCCAGTTAAAAAATGCATTAAAAAAATTAAACCGGCAAGCGCTGCATTCGGCAAAACTATCTTTTCTTCACCCGCAAACTGGTCAAAGATTAATATTTTTCGCCGATATGCCGAGCGATATGGCCGAGCTTTGTCGCGCACTGCGTATGTTTTCCGGGATTAAGGAAGAACAGGTGGCGAAAAGCTGGAAGGACGCATGGAAAAAGTAAAAATGTTTTCTTTTCTTAAAAATGGCGCAATAGAATATCTGCAATCGTCCTTGTTGAACAAATGCGATTTTTTTATTCATTCTTTTTGCACAAGACGGGGTGGCGTTTCACAGAAAAATTATGCCAGCCTCAACGTGAGTTTTGGCGAAGGGGATGAAGACAGCAATGTTCTGCAAAACTGGGGGCGGATTGCCGCGGCCTTTACTATTCCGGTAGAACAATTTTTAGTCGTCAATCAGGTGCACGAAGACGGCATATTCGTTGTTAAACCGTACGGCGGTTATTTTTCCTCGCGCACGGAACTTGATTATGACGCTATCGTTACCGACCGAGCGGATTTGGCAATTTGTGTTAAAACGGCGGATTGCGTACCGGTATTCATTGTTGACCGAGTAAAAAAAGTAATTGCTGCGGTGCATGCGGGTTGGCGCGGCACCGCTTTAGGTATCAGCGCCAAAGTTGTTCGTTTGCTTCTGGATAATTATGGGTCTTCCCCGCAGGATATTTTAGCGGCGATCGGGCCTTCAATAGGCGCCTGTTGCTATGAGGTGGATTCTTCCGTGGCAAATGCTTTTCGGAACCAGAAAGGACATGACAAATTCTTATTTGCCGGCAAGAAAGCCGACAAGTGGACGCTGAATTTGGCCGAGGCCAACCAAAGGCAGCTTTTAGGGTGCGGTGTTAGCGAAGAAAACATCGATTTGTGCGATTTATGCACCGCCTGTAATCAGGATTTGTTTTTTTCTCACCGGGGCTCGGGCGGCATGGCCGGCCGGCAGATTAATTTTATCATGATTGAAGGCCAAACTCCGTGCCTTGTGCTGAAAGGTGAAAATGATTATTCCATACAATGAGTTTAATTGTCTATTGACATCATTCGCTTTCGGTATTACTAAAGGCCGGAAAAGATTATAGAATAGGAGCTTTATATTGATGATTATTGTTACCGGAGGAGCGGGTTTTATTGGTAGCGCGTTTGTCTGGAGGCTTAACCGGGAAGGGATTAAAGATATTATTATCGTTGATCAACTAGGTACCGATGACAAATGGAAGAATCTGGTCGGCCTGACCTTTACCGATTATATTCATAAAGACGAGTTTATAGAAATGGCCATTGCTGATGAAGTGCCCTTTGAAGTTAGCTCTGTTGTTCACATGGGCGCTTGTTCGTCCACCACGGAGCGTGACGCCGATTATCTTTGGGAAAATAATTATCTCTACAGCCGAGAAGTTGCCGATTGGGCGCTGCGTCATAATGCGCGTTTTATTTATGCCAGCTCTGCCGCGACTTACGGCGATGGCTCTTCAGGCTTTTCCGACGATCATGAAATAATCAGCCGTCTCAAGCCAAGCAACATGTACGGGTATTCCAAGCAGGTGTTTGACTTGTGGGTTTTGAAGAACAAACTGGAAAATAAAATGGCGGGAATAAAATTTTTCAATGTATATGGCCCCAACGAATATCATAAAGGCGATATGGTCAGCGTTATTTATAAAGCTTTCCATCAGATTCAGGAAACAGGAAAAGTACGCCTTTTCAAGTCTTATAAAAAGGAATATCCGGATGGCGGTCAGATGCGTGATTTTATCTATGTTAAGGACTGTGCCAACGTTATGTGGTGGTTATTGGAAAATCCCTCCGTAAACGGCATATATAATTTAGGAACAGGAAAGGCTCGCACATGGAATGATTTGATTGCTGCGGTTTTTTCTTCGATGGGACGCAAAACGAATATCCAATATATTGAAATGCCCGAGCCTTTGCGTAATCAGTACCAGTACTTTACGCAGGCGCAAATGGATAAACTTAAAAAGGCCGGTTGTCACGTTAATTTTTCCTCTTTGGAGGATTCTGTGCGCGATTATGTGACGAATTATCTGCAAAATGCGGATCCGTACTTAGGAAAGTAATCATGAAGCGCGACATAGTTTGTATAATTCCTTCAAGATTTGAATCGAGCCGCTTTCCAGGCAAGCCCCTGGCTGATTTGTGCGGCAAACCGATGATTCAGCATGTTTACGAGCGCGCCCTTCGGGCGCAAGCTCTTCCTTATGTTGCCGTCGCCACTGATGACGAAAGGATTTACGATGCGGTAAAGAAATTTGGTGGCAATGTGATTATGACGTCTGCCGCACACCGTTCTGGTACGGACAGAATTGCCGAAGCAGTAAAATCATTGAAACTTTCCGATGACGCCATTGTGGTTAATATTCAGGGCGACCAACCGGTCTTCGAACCGGCACAAGTGGATGAGGTTATTCAGCCCCTGATTAACGATGAGTCCATAGTCATGTCCACTTTGATTTACAAGATAATTTTGGACGAAGAAATAAAACATCCTCACGCCGTAAAGGTTGCTTTTGATAAAAATAATTTTGCCCTTTATTTTTCCCGCGCGACTATCCCTTATGTGCGCGATTCCAAGATGAAAGCGGCTTATTATAAGCATCACGGAATTTACGCCTACCGCCGTGATTTTCTCGATATTTTCACCACGCTTCCGGAAGGAAAGTTGGAAAAGCTGGAAGCGCTTGAACAGCTTCGTGCTCTGGAATACGGCTATAAAATCAAGGTTGTGATTACGCCATATGATTCCATCGAGGTCGATAACCGGCAGGAATTGGAAAAAGTACGACAGCTTCTGAAAAACGAAAAGAACTGAATAAGAGCAAAAGTATTTATATTTGAGGATGTGAAATCAATAGCTGGCAATTTCTTTGCCTGTATTTGTAACAATCAGGGTACGCCAAGGAAAGCCATGCATGTTTTTTGCTTTTATAGATTTATCCCCAATTCAATTTTTTGACGTCCAAATTGTTTTCCAAATCTTCTGCTGTGCTCCCTGTCATTTTTTTCAAATAATCGTCCAGAATATTTTCGATACCATTGATCTGCGCAACTTCTTTTAACCAACTGATCTCGGCATCGTGGATTTCCTTATCGGCCAGAGAAATGATAATCCCGTCATGGATGAAACATCGGGCCATTTCAGAGCTGGAAAAATGAGGCGGTAAATCACTGATATTTTTATTATCCATTATTTCCCTGATCGCATTTCTGCAAAACTTTTTTTCAAACCCCATTATCGCCCCGATGCGTAACATTAATTTTTTTTCTTTTTCGTGTATTTCACGGTCTTTGCGAATCAGGAGTAGCAAACCTTTAAAATACAGACTTCTATCGATGAGGGATATTTCCATGGTTATGCCTCGTTCTTGTTCCTGAAATGTTTAATTGATATCCTTTTCTTAATATGACTGAAAAATATAATGCAAGAAAAATCAGTTTTTGCTTTTCTTAATTTTTGGCGTTAAAAGGAAACAAAATTGATTTTGAGAACAAGACAGAAAACAAGGGGGTTGCTATTCCGCGGAAGATGATGTTTTAAAGCCCCAATCCTCTTTTTTTCGCCTCTTTGTAAAGCTTCCAGATACAAAGACCTATCGCCAGAGAAAATGAACCTAGCATGAAATTTGGTGTTGTTCCAAGTATTTCATCAACGAGGTAACCGATATAGAGAAACATGAAAGATGATAATACCATTGCAAATCCCCATGCCGATAACATCAGAATCCCGCCCAGTTTACTGTATTGTTCCTGTTTTGTTTTAGGTTTTTCTTTTTGCAACGGTAATTTATTCTTTCTTTGCCCTTGATTTAATAGGACTTATTGAGGTGAAAATATCGCAAAAAATTTGCAGAACCAAAAGCAATTGTCATACCTGAATAAAATTAATGAACCTCTTGACCAAATCAAATGCCGGTTCGGTAAAGAGTGCCACCAGTATGCACAAGAGGATGAATATGAGTATTATGTCAGAATTTCGTAAGCTTCGGTATTTTCTTTTGGCAATGAGGAGGACAATGATTCCGGCAATCAATATAGTTAAATGCAGGAATGGAAAAAGTTTTAGAAAGAAATCCATTTAACTCTCCTTCTCGGCAAGATTACAAGATATAATTATGAAAAAACTTATAGATGTCAAGGCAAATAAAAAGGCCGGAGCTGAAACCCCGGCCTTTTTATGCGACGTTTTCACTTGGTTTTATTTATCGTCCTCGTCCTCGTCATCGTTGAAAGATGACAGCACGTCTCCTTCCGAACCTTTAGGAATTTCTGCCCGTAAGGATCGGGTAATCCCGCGGACCAGAAGCAACATAATAAAGAACAAAACAATCATAGCGGCAACGAGAATAAAAATAACCGTTGCTGTCCATGCTTTCGATTCTTTTTCAATATTTTCTGTAACCTTTTGCATCGCTTCATTATATTTTTCAATTTCCACGCCCAAGCACACGCAGCCAAAGCCGGCGGGTTCGGGAAGGTTTGAAGCATAGAACTTGATTGGCGTGTACGCGACAAACTTTGTTATTCCATGAAATTTATAAATCTTGGTTCCTGATTTCCCCGCTACGGATTCTTTCGCAAGTGTAAATAAATTGGGATCAAGAAAACCCATGTCGAAAAGATTTAAAGCTTCCGCGCCTTTCTGCGTAAGTTCCTTAATGTTCTGTTCCGTGATGGTTGGTACAATCGTCCCGTCACGGTTGTACCCAACGATATGATAATCGCTGGGGTGAGAAATTATAAAACCGCGAGGATCGAACACAAAGGCATAATTACCGGTAGAAGCATTTGCTTCAAAGACTCTTTCTGCCTGAGTGGGGACCAGTTGATCAGTGAATTGGGCCAGATGCCGATAATCCACAGACAGCACAATAATACCCGCAAAACCGTTCTGATCAAATATTGGTGTTGCAAAGCGGATGACGCCGGAAAATCGTTCTCCTTTATCGAAGGCAGCTTTGTTTACATACCAGCCGGTGACCGGAGATACGTAGATTTCGCCTTTATTCAGATTTTTTGTTTTGGCAAAATAAGTTTCTGATTTGTAAGTCGTGTTGGCCGGGATGCTGACATTCACCAGTTTTGCTGCCGGCACTGTCTGACCGTCAACGATCTTTATTTTTTCGTTGCCGTTTCTGTCGATTAGCGCCAGTTCTTTATACAGCGGAACAAATGCCTGCTGGACTTTACCGTCGCGTTTGACCCAGAGCGGTTTTTTGTTTTCAGCAACAAACTGTTTATACACGTTTTCTGTTGAGGGAATGATCGTTGCAACCTGCAGATCTTTTTTGCATTCCATGAGGAAACTGGCAATTTCATTTGCTGTGTTAACGGCTCTCGCTTGAATATCTTCCTGAGACTTGGCATCGAGAACGTTCACGGCCCTTTCTTTTATTGTAACACCCAATTTAAACATTCCGTTGGCGATTAAAAACGCCATCAGTGATAAGGGGATTACAATAAGCAGGAAGAAAACACCTCCTATACTAAAAGATTGCCTATCTCTTTTGCTTTTTGACATTATGAATCCCCCCTAACCTTTGTTAATTTTTTAGTTAACTTGTTCAATTAATTAACCCAAAAAATAACTCACGTAAGGGTTGGCAAAGAGAAGCACCAGAGAAACAACCAGGGCATAAATAGCGATGGATTCAGCCATAGCCATACCGACAAGCATCGTCATCATTATTTTACCCTGAACACCAGGATTTCTTCCCACTGCCTGGCAAGCGCCGCTGGCGGCGTTTCCGATACCCATTCCTGCTCCAACTGCTCCAATGCCGATGGCCAAGCCGGCAGCGATCATTGCCCCTACGGCAAAAGTAGCCTTGGCAGATGCGTCAGCTGCGGGAATAACTTCTGCAGCAAAGGCGATTGGGCTTGCCAAGAGCAAAACAATCATGACAGTGAATACGGTTAGAAGGTTTTTAGTGAATTTTTGTGACATTACTTTTCTCCTTTCGCGATAATTATTAATAATAACTCGCTTTTTTATTTTTTTCCCCTAGCATAATTCTAGGTTTCTGAAAAGAGGAAATCTTTCAGAGAACCTTGATTTTGGCAAATAGTTTGCACAATGTATGCCATTGTCAGGTACTTACGAATCATGATTTTGGAAGGATGCAGGGCGTGATAATTATTTATCAATGTGTTTATGGCTGTAATCTATAGAGATTTCTTTTGTTTGATTTGTTTTAAAAAAACGGGAAGCGCACTTGAACAAAGTTGAATTTAATTTTCCAGGTGGGGGAACAATCATGAAAAAGCTTTGTGCGATTTAATGTATTGTTAAATAAGCAGACATAAAACGTTCAAAACCGCCGAAACAGGCGTTAACCGGTCGGGGAATGATTTTTGTTGGTGTTATTTACCATGAGGCGTAGAGGTTTTTTATATTGAAATTTTATGATGAGGCCGTTAATATGACTTCCAGGTTGTTCCGCTGTGCTTAAATATTAATGATTTTTAGGGTTTTTTATGCAGGAAATTCTTACTGCCGTTACTTACCCCGTTGTCTGGCTCATCTGCTCTTATGTTTTGAAACTTGAAAGCGGGGCAGCCAAGCTTCTCATATCACTTACAGCGGCTATCTTGGTTTATTTTTTGATTGGGATAATGCGTTCCTCAAAAGAATGATAGATGGGATAAAGAAGATAAATGATACAAGCGTACTTCTCGGGTAAAACCGCTCGCGTCTATGATGCTTTTCTTGAAAAAATCCGGCATGTAAAGAATGACAAGTTGTTATTGATCTGTGATTTTTTGGAGATGTAAAAGTGCGTATCTGGTTTGCCAGCTCAACGGTAATTGTTCTTATTATCTTGCTTGCTTTGACGGTCAACCATGCCCGGGAACAAGATATGGTGGCGCTGTTCGGTCGCCAGCAGCTCGCCTATGTGCAGAACATCTCCGAAAGATTAGTTGATGTATTAAATCAATTGGAAAAAGACATAAAAACATTTTCCCGTTCTGAATCATTGGATAAAAATTTTACAAAAAAGATTTATGATGAGTACAGAGATATTTGTTCAGGTTGTGAAAAAGTAATCGACGCTATTTTTTTTCTGGATAAGACAGGCAGGGTAAAAAAAGTCATTCCCGAAGGTTCTTCCTTGCCGATTAATGTTGCCGACCACTTTAAAAATATAAGAGATAAACGAGAAAGTTATACGGAGCTGGTGTTAGACGAAAAAGCAACTGCTTCCGGAATAAAGCAAAAGATAAGCTGGCATTTTGTTTTCGGTTATCCCCTTTGGGAAGCAGACGATACTTTTTCCGGAGCCTGGATAGTTTCCCTTTCTCTGGCAGCCATGGTTGAGGATTATGAAAAACAAATAAAAGAGAACAATATGGGGTCTTTGTGGCTGGTGGATGAAAAAGGCGAAATTATAATTCATCCGGAGGTCGCTTTTATCGGCAAGGGTGTAAATCACATAGTGAAAAACGTCAATAAAACCGATATTGATCTTTCCTTCGAACGTGGAAACTACTTGGACGCGATAGTTTTATTAAACGACGAAAAAGAAAAAAGGAACATCATCGCCTATTATCCGGTGCAGTTTGGCGGGAAAAAATGGTTTGTTCTGATCTCTTCTCCTTATAGTGACGTTATTTTACCCGTACGCAAAACGTTTGCTTATACTTTATTCAGCGCGATTATGCTCATACTGATTGCTGTTATTGCCAGCATTTCTTTCGCTTTTTGGGAAGGCAAAAGACTGCGTTTGAACGAAGAGCAAAAAAGACTGAAGGAACGACAGGATTGGGAAGAAAAACTCCTGCGGGAAAAAAGAACCATTGATGGAATTATTGAAGGTTCACCCATTCCCACGTTTGTTATCAACAAAGAACATAAGATAATTTTGTGGAACCGTGCCTGCGTGGAGCTTACCGGTTACTCGGCGGAAGAAATGGTGGGGACGGATAAACATTACATGCCTTTCTATTCTGTCAAGAGACCGGTGATTGCCGATTTGATAATAGATTGTGACGTTGAAAGGTTGAGCAAATACTACGGCACGAAAAAAATAAAAAAATCGGATAAAGTAATCGGCGCTTATGAAGCGAATGATTATTTTGAAAATCTGGGTGGCCGAAGCCGCTATTTGTATTTTTTGGCGGCTCCTATTTATGACGAAAAGGGAGAAATCATCGCGGCCATTGAAACGCTGCAGGATGTTTCTCACGGTGAGGAGCTGAGCCGAAGTCTGCGTGAATACGCGGAAACGCTGCAGAATGAATTGACGGAAAATATTGAACTGAGAAGAGAGATTGAAAACTTGTATAACTATTTGCAATCCATCATAAAAAGTCTGCCGGATAAAATTTATGAAATGGATGAAAATGGAATGATCAATTACATGAGCCGTGGCAGGATAAGAGATGGTGGTTCATCATCCCGGGAATTAAAAGGTGTCCATTTTCTGGAATTTGTCGCTCCCGATAACAAGGAAGTTGTTCTGTCGATGTGGGAATTAGCTAAAAAAGGTATTTATAAACCTTATGAGATAGAGGCCACGACAAAAGATGGACGGAAAATAAATCTATTGATAACCACTTCTCCTGTAGTAGGCACCAATCGTTATATCGTAGTTCAACGAGATATTACTGAATTTAAAAATTTGGAAAAAAAGCTTTATGAAAGCGAAAAACTGGTTGCTTTAGGACAGTTGTCCGCGGGCATTGCGCATGAAGTGCGTAATCCCCTTTCTTCGATTAAGATGAGTTTGCAGATACTGGAGAAGCGGATAAATCCCACCGGCAATGATTTGAAGAGGTTTAAAATTGCCGAAAAAGAAGTGGAGCATCTGGAGGAGCTGGTCAATAATATATTGGTTTTTGCCAAGCCAATGGAACCTAAAAAAGCACCTGCCGATTTAGTCAGGGTGCTTGAGCATGCGCTGGCGATGGCGGAAAAAGGTATTGTGGATAAACAGATTGAATTACGGACAGAATTCGCTGATACCCTAACAGTAAATGTTGATGCGTCGATGATGGGCGAGGCATTTTTGAACATTATTCGCAACGCGGTAGAAGCGGTAAGGGAACGGGGCCACATTTCCATTGCCTTGTTTCGTACTGATGAAAATCAGCAGTCAGTCGTTGTGGAAATTAAAGATGATGGGTGTGGCATCGATGAGACGGATATGCCGCATGTATTTAATCCTTTCTTTACGATGAAAAAATATGGTACAGGTTTGGGACTTTCACAGGTAAAGAAAATTATCGACCTTCACCAGGGGACTATCGATATTACAAGCAAACTGAACGAAGGAACGACGGTACGTGTATCTCTGCCGATCGGAGGCGATCATTCATTGTAAAAAAGCCGAAATGAGCAGGTGATAAAGGTTGGTCATATGTCCAAAATTCTAGTCATTGACGATGACGCTTCGATTCGCGAAACACTGGATTTGTATCTAACAGAAGAAGGATACAATGTAGAAACCGCCGAAACAGGGACTGACGGCCTGAATAAATACGTAAAAGATCCCGCCGATGTAGTGATTTTGGATATCAGGCTTCCGGATGTCGATGGTTTTTCAGTTCTGGAAGATCTCAAAGAAGAAAATGAAAATATAAAGGTTATCATGATTACCGCTTTTCATGACATGGAAACGACAATAAATGCGATGAAGGGCGGGGCGTTTGATTATATACATAAACCGGTAAATGTTGATGAACTGGATATCGCCATCAAAAAAGCATTGAAATCGGTGGAGATGGAGAAGAAAATTGCCGGGCTTCTGACAGAGCCGTCACGCAGTTTTCGTGTCGGCGACATTATCGGCACCGGCAATAAAATGCGTGAAATTTTTAAGACCATCGGCATTGTTTCCCAGAGTCGCACAACTGTTTTGATTCAAGGAGAAAGCGGAACGGGTAAGGAGTTAATTGCCAAAGTTATTCATAATAATACTTCGCCGGACGAGCCTTTTATCGCCGTCAATTGTTCGGCGATTGTTGAAACGCTACTGGAGTCGGAATTATTTGGTCATGAAAAAGGATCTTTTACCGGCGCCATTTCACGCAAGTTGGGGAAATTTGAACTCGCTCGTTATGGCACTGTTTTTCTGGATGAAATAAGCGAAATGTCGATTAATTTGCAGTCAAAACTTTTACGTGTTTTACAGGAAATGGAATTCGATAGAGTGGGCGGAAAGGATAAAGTAAAAGTTAATGCCCGGATTATGGCGGCGACCAATAAGGATTTAAAAGTACTCGTAAAAGAAGGAAAATTCCGTGACGATTTGTATTACCGCTTAAACATTGTATCCATTACCATCCCGCCGCTCCGAGAACGCCGCCAGGATATTCCTCCTTTGATTGATTATTTGTTGGCAAAGATTAATATGGATTTGCACAAGAAGGTAATTGGTGTTTCTGATGAAGTCATGGAAATATTCATGAATTATAATTGGCCGGGCAATGTACGCGAATTAGAAAATTTACTGGTGCGCGCATGCGTGGTCGCGCAGGGACAGGTTTTGGGAAAAAATGATTTTCCCGAGCTGGGCAAAGATGAAGCCGGCAGCGCGAAACAGGAAGAAGCGGCGGATGTGTTTACGCCGGATGAACCGGGCAAACTTTTCACGCTGGACGAAGTGGAAGAACGCTACATCAGAAAAATCCTCAAAGAGAACGACAAAAAAAACAAAGGCGAAATCTGCGAAATATTGGGAGTGTCGCGGCCTACACTTGAAAGGAAGTTGGAGAAGTATGGGATCACCTTTGAGCGGGAGTAAAATTCCTCCCCTTTATTGATTGATAACAATAGATAAATGTTAGCGCAATAACTGCCAGCTTTTAAAGCTTGCAAGGTTTTAAAGAGTTGGCTCTTCCATTTCAAGTCGATTAGGATTAAATCATGCCTAAAATTATCATCAAGGGTAAGTCACAACTATTCTTCTCCGACAACGATCCCGAAAAGACTTGGAGACTTAAAGAGAAGATTGTTGCAGTTGTTGAATCACATATTCAGAGCCGGGACGATTTGTATACGTTTTCTTCACAGCGAATACGTAACGCAGTAGGTGACCTAGAGGATGTTGATGTGGCATTTACAAATTTCTCAAATCCAACAGACGTCTTTGAATTCATTCAGGTTAGAGATCGTAAGAACACCGCGGGGAGACCTTGGATTGAGCAGATATTAGGGCAAAGGAAATCTCTTGGAATAAATGGTGGCATAATGGTTTCGACGAGTCAATTTTCTGCACAGGCTATACGCTTGGCAGAACATAATAATGTTTTGCTTAGATTATTGCTCCCTGAGGTGAACGAGAATATAAGAAGGTGGTACAAGCCAGATTCCATTGGCATTCGAAATCCGATAATAAAAATAAACAAAGCAAATATCCTTGCGAGAACAGACAAAAAGATACTTAGCTTTGAAGCAGATGCTATGAAAACCACCGAAAATAATATTCTTGTGCCCACCGCAACGCTGGGAGAATATGAAGTAATTTCGTTGTCGCGAGTGTTTGACGTAGATATAATTCAACATGAGGAGCGTAACGAAGAACTTCTTTCTAAAATACCGACGGATGGCATATTTCACAAGTCAGCAGCCGCAATTGAATACAAGAAACCGCGTTTATATCTAAAGGTAAAATCAACGGACATAAATTTGCCGGACCAAAACAATGTTTTGCCAATTGGAGCTATAGTTTTCTTTATAGATGTAAATCACCAACATTCTGATTTCCCAATTGCATACAGGTATAAATATATAGATGCTTTCAACAATGAGATGCTTGCTCAAATAATAGTTGCTGCGACAAACATAGAAGATCAACGCCATTATATTTGTTTATTGAAACATAATGTTGATGGCGAAAATATGAGTTTGGGTGGTGCTTTCTTTCAGTAATAATTAAAAGAGGCGAATCGTTTAAATAGTTAAAGGACACATGAAAATCAACAGTGCTGAATTCATTAAAGGCGCGACGCAGGTTTCTCGATGTCCGTCGCCGATACTTCCGGGTTTCGTTTTTTAGGAAATCGAAATTAAACGAATAAAGCTTGATTAATTGGCGGTGAAACAATAAAATAATCAATAATTAAGATAGTACTGGCAAAAAAAGAAGATACTTTCCAGTATATTTAGAAAGGAGATAAAATGGGTCAACAAGCTCGCATCACTGTCAAAGATGAACAGCTAAAAAGTTTTTGTGTCAAAAACCATATCCGCAAACTGTCCTTTTTTGGCTCGGTTTTACGTGATGATTTCCGTCCTGACAGCGATGTCGATGTGCTGGTAGAATTTTATCATGGGCATCAGATCGGACTTTTGAAAATTGCAGCGATGGAACAAGAGCTTTCCGAAATTATCGGGCGCAAGGTTGATATGCGGACGCCTGCCGATTTGAGCCGCTATTTCCGGCAAGAGGTTGTTGATACCGCAGCTGTACAATATGCTGAAACATGATCTGATCAGAGTGCGGCATATGATAGACGCGGCCGGAGAAGCTTTATCTTTCGCGCGCGGCAAGTTGCGGGAAGATTTTCATAAAGACAGGATGCTGCTTCTTTCGTTAATCAAAGAAATTGAAATAATCGGGGAAGCATCATCGAAAATCACCGATGAATTCAGGCAAAAGCATCCGGAAGTTCCCTGGACGCATATTGTGGCGATGAGAAACAGGCTGATTCATGCCTATTTTGACATCGATGCTGATCGGGTCTGGGATACTATCAATGGCGACTTGCCGTCTTTGTTAAATCAGCTGAAAAAAATAGTTGCGTAAAAGTAAAACTCTTTTATGAAAATTACCAAAGCTGAATTCATAAAAAGCGCGACGCAGGTTTCTCAGTATCCGCTGCCGACCTTACCGGAAATTGCCTTTGCCGGGCGCTCCAACGTCGGTAAGTCTTCGCTGATTAACGCGCTTCTGGGGCGCAAAAATCTGGCCAAGACCAGCAACACGCCGGGACGCACGCAGCTGATTAATTTTTTTACAATAAACGACAAAATATCATTTGTTGATTTGCCCGGCTACGGTTTTGCCAAAGTGGCGCGTTCTGTCAAAGAAAATTGGGGAGAAATGATTGAAGCTTATCTGCGCCAGCGTACCAACCTTGCCTTGGTTGTTTTAATTCTCGATATCCGGCGTGTTCCCAATGAAGATGATTTGTCACTCAGAGATTGGCTGGATCATTATCGGATACCTTATTTGTATGTTTTAACCAAAAGCGATAAGCTGTCGAATAACCAGTCCGTAAAACAAAAACGGATAATCGAAAAAATCCTTAATGCTTCCAAAGAAGAGAAACTGATTCTTTTTTCCGCCAAAACCCAAAAAGGCAAAGACGATTTGTGGAAGATTTTGGGAAAATACTCAAATAATCCAAAAGACGTGATATGCCAGTGATTGCTTATTAATAACCATTATTTGCCGATGTTGTTTTCCCCGCAATGTTTTTTGTCAGCTAAAAGGGAAAATTTTTCTTGACCAAGAGTCAAAAATTTTTTATACGAATTAAGCTCTAAATGAAGATGTTAATGCACAAGCTTTCTTGATTAGGTTAATTAGTTATGTTTGCCCCACAATTTGTTTCTTTTACCTCGTTACAAAACATTTTAAAAATATTTTCCCCCAGAGAGTATTTAAGGAGTTCCCAGTGCTGAAAGATGATCAAAAAATTGGCGCAGTAATGGTTGTTGGTTCGGGAATCGCCGGCATTCAGGCGTCTCTCGATTTGGCCAATTCCGGAATGAAAGTGTATCTCGTCGAAAACGGTATCAGTATCGGCGGGGTTATGGCTCAGTTGGATAAAACATTTCCCACCAATGATTGTTCCGCCTGTATTTTATCGCCCAAACTCGTGGAAGTCGGCCGTCACCCCAACGTGGAAATTTTGACGCGCCGAACCGTCGAATCGGTGGAAGGCGAACCGGGCAAATTCAAAGTTAAAATGACCAGCGCGCCGCGCTATGTGAATCTCGATAAATGTACGGGATGCGGTGATTGCGCCAAGGTCTGCCCCGTAAACGTAAAAGCCGAATTCAACGGCAATCTGAGCGAGAGACAGGCGATCTACCGTCATTTCCCGCAGGCTATTCCCAGCGGTTTCGCGATTGATAAATTAGGAACCTCTCCGTGTAAGGCGAATTGCCCGACGCATATCAGCGTGCAGGGTTATGTGGCGCTGATTGCCAAAGGAAAATTCAAAGAAGCTCTCAAATTAATAAAACAGGATAATCCCTTCCCGATTGTCTGCGGACGCGTCTGTAACCATCCGTGCGAAACTGCCTGTATGCGCGGCAAGGTGGATGAGCCAATTGATATCATGCATCTGAAACGCTTTGTTGCTGATTTGGATTTAAACAACGAGACGCGTTACCTGCCCGAGAAAAAAGAAAACAAAGGCAAAAAAGTCGCGGTAGTTGGCGCGGGGCCATCAGGCCTTACCTGCGCTTATTATCTGGCCATTGAAGGTTACGATGTTGACGTATTTGAAGCCCTGCCGGTGGCGGGCGGCTGGATGGCCGTGGGTATTCCTGAGTACCGTTTGCCCAAAGGTGTTCTCAACGCGGAAATTCAGGTTATTAAAGATCTCGGTGTGAAAATTCATCTGAATACCCGTGTCGGCAAAGACATTCCCTTTGATAAACTGAAAAAAGATTACAACGCCGTTTTTATCGGTTGTGGCACAATGAAGAGCAGCAAGCTCAATATTCCCGGCGAAGATATGCAGGGCGTGGTTCACGGCGTTGATTACCTGATGAAAGTGAATCTAGGCGCAAAGGTCAAGCTGGGTGACAAAGTAGCTGTTATCGGCGGCGGTAACGTCGCGATGGACGCTGTCCGCGTAGCAGTCAGAACCGGCTCGAAAGAAGTATTCATTCTGTATCGCCGGACCCGCGCCGAAATGCCGGCTTCTCCGGAAGAAATCGAAGAAGCGCTGGAAGAAGGAATTGAAATGAAATTCCTCGTGGCCCCGAAACGTGTGGTGGGCAAAGATGGAAAAGTAACTGGAATTGAGTGCACTCGTATGGAACTGGGTGAGCCGGATGCCAGCGGACGCCGCCGTCCCGTGGAAATCAAAGGTTCCGAATTCATCGTCGAGTGCGACGCCGTTGTTCCGGCTATCGGCCAGGAAGCGGATCTGTCGTTCATCACAAAGGAAAGCGGCGTAGCGATTAATAAATGGAAAAATCTGGATTATGACCCTGTCACTTACGCGACAAACGTTGCCGGTATTTTTACCGGCGGTGACGTTTCCACCGGCCCGCAGACTGTTGTAAAAGCAGTTTATTCCGGTAAGGAAGCGGCTAAGTCCATCGACCGCTATTTGCAAGGCATGGATATGAAAGCCGGCCGCGAGAAAGACTGGACAAAAGATTTGGCGGATAAAGCGGACGTATCGAATGTCCCTAAAGTTCCTCGTGAAAAATATCCGCACATGAAACCCGAAGACCGCGTTACTAATTTCAAGGAAGTTGGTATTGGTTTCAGCGAGGCGCAGGCCATCGCGGAAGCGATGCGTTGCCTCAATTGCGGCATCTGCTCGGAATGTTATCAGTGCGTGGAAGCCTGTATCGCCAAGGCGATTGATCACGACATGAAACCGACAGAGGAGATAATTGAAGTCGGCGCCGTGATTGCCTCGCCCGGTTTTGAAATTTTCGACGCGCGCCTGCGCGGAGAATACGGCTACGGTATTTACAAAAATGTTATTTCGGCAATTCAGTTTGAAAGAATTCTCTCCGCGTCGGGTCCCTTCTTCGGCCATGTGCAGAGAATCTCCGACGGCAAAGAACCGAAAAAGATTGCTTTTATTCAATGCGTCGGTTCGCGCGATGTTTCCTGTGACAACAGCTGGTGTTCGTCCGTGTGCTGTATGTATGCCACCAAAGAAGCGATTATCGGCAAGGAACACGCCAAAGGACTGGAGCCGACTATTTTCTATATGGATATCCGCGCCCACGGCAAGGACTTTGACCGTTTTGTTAACCGTGCCAAGGAAGAATACGGCATCCGTTATATCCGTTCGATGCCTTCGACGATTAAAGAATTGCAACAGACAAACAATCTGCTCATTAAATATGTAAATCAGGATGGAACGCTTACGGAAGAAGAATTCGATATGGTTGTTCTTTCCGTTGGTCTGATGCCGCCCAAGGAAGCGAAGAAACTGGCGGCGAGTATCGGCATTGAGCTGGAAGAACATGGCTTCTGCAAGACATCGCGGGAAAATCCCGTCCAGACATCTCGCCCCGGTGTGTTTGTCTGTGGCGCTTTCGGCGGTCCAAAAGATATTCCGGAAACAGTTATGGAAGCTTCGGCCGCGGCCGCCTGCGCGGAAGGCTTACTCGCCTCCCGTCGGGGCACTATGATTACGCCGCCTGAACTGCCGGAAGAGAAAGATATGCGCGGTCAGGGTGTACGCACGGGCGTGTTTGTCTGCCATTGTGGTATTAATATCGGTGGCGTGGTCAACGTACCAGAGGTGCGCGATTACGCGGCAACATTGCCCACGGTTGTATATTCCGCTGATAACTTATTTACCTGCTCGCAGGATACGGCAGTAAAAATGGCGGAGGTAATAAAGGAGAAAAATTTGACGCGCGTGGTTGTGGCGTCTTGTTCGCCGCGCACACACGAAGGTCTCTTCCAGGAAAACTGTGAAAAGGCCGGATTGAACAGGTATCTGTTCGAAATGGCCAACATCCGCGATCAGGATTCCTGGGTGCACATGAACGAACCTGAAAAAGCCACACAAAAAGCAAAAGATTTGCTGCGCATGGCTGTGGCGAAGGCTCAATATTTGAAGCCGTTAAAACCGGGTCAGCTGGCAGTTAATCACCATGCATTGGTTATCGGCGGCGGTTTGGCCGGCATTACGGCAGCTCTTTCTTTAGCCAATCAAGGATTTGCATCCTTTATTGTGGAAAAGGAAGAGCGACTGGGTGGCAACTACAATCATTTATATAAAACACTGGAAGGATTGGATACAAAAGCTCACCTGAAGAAACTTTTAGAAACAGTTTACAACAATCCTTTGATTACGGTTGTAACTTCAGCCAAGATAAAAAAGATTGAAGGGTTTATCGGTAATTACAAAACAACTGTTGAAGCCAAAGATGGCGAGAAAGTTTTCGAGCATGGTGTGGTACTCGTAGCGACAGGCGCTTACGAAAACAAACCCAAAGAATATCTCTACGGCCAGAATGATAAAGTCAAAACTCAGCGTGAACTGGAAAAACTGATTTATGAAAAAGACCCGAAACTGGCGGGTGTGAAGAACGTGGTTATGATCCAGTGCGTGGGCAGCCGCGACAAGGAAAGGCCTTACTGCAGCCGTTATTGCTGTTCGGAAGCCGTCAAAAACGCTCTGGAACTCAAAGCAGCCGATCCGTCACGCGATATCACGATAATCTACCGCGACATCCGCACTTTCGCTTTCAAAGAAGATTATTATAAGAAAGCGCGTGAAGCGAATATCAAATTTATTGTTTACGAAGAAGACAGAAAACCGCAGGTTGTCGCCTCCGGTGATAAGGTTGAAGTGAAGGTATTTGATCCGATTCTCAACGGTCAGGTAACGCTCCCTGCGGATATCGTGGCGCTAAGTGTTGGTGTTGTGCCGAATCCGGAAAATGCGGCTATTGGCCAGATGCTGAAAGTTCCCACCAACCAGGATGGTTTCTTCCTCGAGGCGCACGTCAAGCTGCGCCCCGTTGATTTCGCGACCGACGGCGTGTTTATGTGCGGTATGGCGCATTCACCCAAGTTTAGCGATGAATCAGTAACTCAGGCCAACGCCGCCGTATCGCGCGCCTGCACGATTCTGACACTGGATTATATCGAGGCGGAAGGCAAAACAGCTTATGTAAATAAGGAACGTTGTTCGGCCTGCGGTCTTTGTGAAATTAATTGTCCCTACAGCGCTATTGCGGTGGATGCGAACGAAGGCTGCGCCGTTGTCAATACTGTATTGTGCAAGGGCTGCGGCGTTTGCACGGCTTCCTGCCGTATGAACGCGGTTGATTTAAACGGCTTCAATAATGAGGAAGTGCTGGCGCAGATCTATAATATCAATAATTAAGGCGAACGGCTGAACAGGCCGCCTTGCCGCGAGAAGGAGTATATATGGCTGAAAATACAGCAAAGAAAGATTGGGAACCGAAATTCGTTGCCATTGTCTGTAACTGGTGTACATACGCGGGCGCCGATCTGGCGGGTATCAGCAGAATTCAGTATCCGACCAATGTGCGTATTATCCGCGTCCCCTGCACGGGAAGAATCAATCCTTTTTATATTGTGAAAGCCCTGCAGTCCGGAGCAGACGGCGTTTTGGTTTCGGGGTGACACCCGGGTGAATGCCACTATATCTCAGGAAATCTGGTGGCACGGCGCAAGTTTGCGACGTTAAAAAGTTTCCTGAATTACATCGGTGTGGAAGCGGATCGGACTATCTTTACCTGGGTTTCCGCCTCGGAAGGTGACAGATGGGCACAGGTCATCAAAGGCGCTACAGAGAAAATAAAGGCCTTGGGACCGGCGAATAAAATGATTAAACAAATAGGATAGGTTCATTTATATAAGAGCATAAAAACAAATGGGGAAATCATCACTGTGGAAAACATCGAAACAAAATTACGGGAAGAAACGCAAAGGCTTCTTTTAGAAAAGAAGGCCGATGTGATTGTGGGTTACGAAAAAGGCACGCTTCCGCTGACGGCAACACCTTGTTTTATTACGAAACCGGAAGAAGCCGAAAAGCTTGTCTGGAACAATCTCTGCACGCAGAACCTGGCTAAGTTTGTGCATGATTTGATCACGGCTCACAAAAACTCGCAAAAACGGGTGAAACCGGAGGACAGAAAGAAAAAAGTGATCGGGGTTATCGCCCGCGGCTGCACTACGCGTTCCATTATCATTCATCTTCAGGAAAGGCAATATGACCGCAGCGAGGTTTACATTATTGGTGTTCCCTGCGATGGTTATGTGGAAGGAAAGAAATTGAAGACTGCTATCGGCGGCGCGGATATTATAGAGGGAAGCATTGATGCGGGACAGATTAAGATGAAAACATCCGACGGTGACAAGACCATCGCGCTTAAAGACGTTCTTTCCAACAGCTGCCGCACCTGCCATTTCAATAACCCCATTATTTTTGATACTATGGTTGGCTCACCGGCAGCAGCTATGAATCCCGACGCCGAGTACGAGGAAGTAAAAGAATTCGAAGCCAAACCAATCGAAGAGCGTTGGGCTTACTTTACCAAAGAAATGGAAAAGTGTATTCGCTGCAATGCCTGCCGGCAGGCCTGCCCGTCATGTTATTGTCCAACGTGCTTTGCCGAGCAGAGCCAGCCGCAGTGGGTGGGAATCGGCGAAGACGCGACGGACACTCAGGTGTTTCAGTTCATGCGCCTGTATCATATGGTGGGGCGCTGTGTTGATTGCGGTTCCTGCGTGGCTGTTTGCCCGATGGGCGTTGATCTGCGCAAATTCCTGAAAAAAATTGATAAGGATTGCTGGGAGATGTTTGGCAACCGTGCCGGTTCATCCATGGAAGATATGCCGCCGCTGGGAAAACATAGCGAAAATGACAAACTGGATTTTATTTATAACCCATAATTAATTGTTAAATTACGGAGTTTACATGCAAACTTTTCTGGAAGAAGTAAACGAGAAAATCAACGGAGTGCCCATTCAGCGCTGTTATCATTGCCGCAAATGCACGGCAGGATGCCCTGCGACGCCGTATATGGAATATAACCCTAACAGGGTTATAAAAATGATTCAGAACGGCCAGCGCGAGGAAGTGCTGAATAGTTCCACCATCTGGCTTTGCATGTCGTGTGAAACATGTATCACGCGTTGTCCCAACGAAGTGGATATTGCCAGAATGATGGACGTACTCAGACAGATGGCGATTGAATCCGGAATTGGCGCGAGAGAGAAGAACGTGCTGAAGTTCCACGAAGCGTTTTTATCCGGCATTAAGATGGGCGGCCGGATTAACGAGCCAATGATGATGGTTCAGTATAAACTAAAATCGGGTGATTTATTTTCGGATGTCACCCTGGCCCCGGGCATGTTTCTGAAAGGGAAACTTGCGCTTATTTCTCCGCGCACGAAGGATTTAAAGTCGGTAAAAGCTATTTTTGAAAAAACAGGGCATTCTTAAGAGGTAAAAATTTTTAGAAGTCCAATATATGCAAATGGACGGCTTTAAGAAAAAGCTCCAGATGCAAGGCGCGCGAGGCTTGAGGAATGAGGCCTACTTTTATGTAGGTCGCAATGACGCAAGACGAAGCGCAACGCCGCAGATGGATTTTTTATAAAGCCGAATTAAGGAGGTTGGAGTTGAAAGTTTCCTACTACCCCGGATGTTCGCTGCACGCGACGGGAAAAGAATATGATCAGTCGATGAAAGCGGTCAGCCGCGCGCTGGGTATCGAACTGAAAGAGGTTAATGATTGGTCCTGTTGTGGAGCAACGTCCGCGCACAACACGAATTTTGATTTGTCCGTGGCTCTGCCGGCGCGTAATCTTATTGCGGCGCAAAAAGACGCGATGGACGTGATGGTTCCCTGCGCCGCCTGCTTTAATCGTTTCAAAACCGCCGATCATTATCTTAAAACCGATAAGGAACTTAAGAAGCGCGTGGAAAACGCTGTGGGCGCTAAATATCAGGGTGGGATCAGTATCCGAAATCCGATTGACGTGATTTATAATGAAATAGGCATTGATACGCTTGCCTCTAAAGTGGTTAATCCTCTCACGGGTCTTAAACCTGTGTCTTATTACGGCTGCCTTCTGCTGCGTCCGCCGGAAATATGTCAATTTGAAGATTACGAAAATCCGTTCATGCTGGACAAAATGATAGCGTCTATCGGCGCCGACGTGAAAAACTGGTCGTACAAAACGGATTGCTGCGGTGGATCGCTGGCCATAAGCAAAACGAAAATCGTTGTGGATATGTGTGATAAGTTGATGAGCGGTGCTAGAGAGGCGGGTGCTAATTGCGTGGTTACTGCTTGTCCTCTGTGCATGGCTAATCTGGATATGCGGCCCAGCAGAAATCTGAAGCTGCCGATATTTTATTTTACGGAATTAATTTCTCTAGCTTTGAATTTGCCGGGGGCGAAAGAAACATTTAAATCGCATATTTTCGATCCTCAGCCTCTTTTAAGACGAGTAAATTTAATATAAAGCCGGAATTTTTTGGCCGGAAAGTTGAATTTAATTAAGTGCAGAAAAAAATAAATTAGGAAAAATTATGGAAAAACGTTTGATCAAAAAAGACGCCCTTTCGGGTATTGCCAAGAAAATGACTGAAGATTTCATGGTTTGGGCGCCGGTGAAAAAAGAAGACAATGTTTTTATTGCTCCGCTGGGCAATAAAGACGAACCGTTCTTTTCTTATTTGAATTCCAAAAATGCGCCGAAAAATGTTTTTTTTCCGCACACGGAAACGATGATGAAATACACACGCACGGAGAAGGGCATGGCTTTTTCATCGGAAGTGAAGAAAGCGGATAAATCTATTTTGTTCGGCGTGCGCCCGTGCGACGCACATAGCTTTGTCCTGCTGGATAAGCTTTTCGATCAGGAAAAATATAAGGATGAATATTATATAGCCAAAAGGCAAAATACGACGGTAATAACGCTTGCCTGCGTGACGCCTCCTTATACAAGTTGTTTCTGCACGTCAGTGGATGGCCAGCCGGTTTCTTCCGACGGCGCGGACATTTTGTTGACTGATATTGGCGGTGATTATCTGGTGGAATTTATTACGCCCAAAGGTGAGGCGCTGGCTAAATATTTCGGCGAAGCAAAAGCCGATGCTTCTGCTGAAGCAAGGAAAAATGAAATTGCCGCCAAAGCCAAAGAAGCGATCAAATCGAAAATTCCCGCGCACGAAGTAAAACCGATTCTCGATGTCAATTTTGACAATCCCTTTTGGGATACCATTCACCGCAAATGTCTGGCTTGCGGCACCTGCACTTATTTATGCCCAACATGTCACTGTTTTGATATCAGTGATGAAGTTAAAGGTTCAGACGGTGTGCGTATCCGTTCCTGGGATTCGTGCATGTTTCCTCTTTTTACCAAGGAGACATCGGGCCACAATCCGCGCCCCTCGCAAAAAGAAAGGTGGCGTCAGCGTACCATGCACAAGTTCAAATATTATGTGGACATGTTCAACGCGATTTCCTGTGTTGGTTGCGGCCGGTGCGTCATGTACTGTCCGGTGAATATTGATATACGTAAAATTGTGGAAGATATTTCTAAATTAGAATCAGGGAGTTAGTAATGCAAAACCCGTATATTCCTTATCCCGTTGTGGTGGATAAAATCATTACCGAAGTTGATACAAAAGATATCAAAACATTTCGTTTTAAATTTGTTAACCCGGAAGATGAGAAAAAATACGCCTACATTCCCGGCCAATTTGGCGAGCTTTCTATTTTCGGCAAGGGAGAATGTCCCATAGGAATCGCTTCTTCTCCAACGCAGAAAGGTTATGTCGAATTTACCGTGCAGAAAGCCGGCGTCGTGACAACCGCGCTGCATGAAATGGAAGAAGGCACAATCATGGGCATTCGCGGGCCTCTGGGTAATTCCTGGCCGCTCGATTATCTGGCGGGCAAGAATATTGTTGTGGTTGGCGGTGGATTTGCTTTTACTACATTGCGTTCCCTGATTAATTACATGCTTCATGAGGATAACCGCAAGCGTTTTGGAAATATTACCGTCATTTACGGTGCCAGAAATCCCGGTCTGCTTCTTTATAAAGATGAGTTGGCCGAATGGGGAAAAAGAACTGATTTGAATCTGAATGTTACGGTGGATAAAGGCGACGCCACTTGGAAAGGTAAAGAAGGTTTTGTCCCCGCGGTTTGCAAGGAAGTCGCTCCCAGCAAGGAAAACGCGGTTGCTGTTATTTGCGGCCCCCCGGTGATGATTCGTTTTACTCTACCGGTGTTTTTTGAATTGGGCTTCTCCAAAGAAAATATTATCACCTCGCTGGAAATGCGCATGAAATGCGGTATCGGCAAGTGTGGCCGCTGCAACGTAGGCAGTAAATATGTTTGCAAAGACGGGCCGGTATTTTCTCTGGCGGAGCTGGATAAGCTGACGCCCGAATATTAGCCTCCTTATAATATTCCTGGAAATTTCGGTTCCTCTGCCGCTTGGAGGTGTGCGAAGAAGTATCCATTGACGGGTTTTGGCGAGTTTGAATTTGCGGTTTGCTTTTTTATGTGCTAGCAAGTGTAAAAATTGTTTTAAGCGTATGGTGAAATATTAGATGTCACAAGCAGTTACCCCATATCTGGAGATGTCACAGGCGATTGTCGAAGCGGGCGGTGAAGCGCTGAAGAAGTGCTATCAGTGTGGCACCTGTTCCGGCACCTGTCCCTGGACGCCCATCACTCACTTCAATATTCGCAAATTAGTGCGTTACGGTCAGCTGGGTTTTGACGGGATTGAAGATTTTATGTGGGGTTGTTCCACCTGCAAGTTCTGCGTAGATCGTTGTCCCCGCGGCGTGGAAATTATCGATATTGTCACTGCTATCCGTAATGTATACAGCGGCGGGGGAATGCTGCCGCAGAGTCTGCGCGCTTTTGTCGGATCTCTTTCTGCACGAGGTAACCCCTGGTCGGGCGATCAAACAAAGAGAAACGATTGGGCCAAAGAAAAATATCCTCTTTATAAAAGAGAGATGGAATATCTTTTCTGGACCTGCTGTACCGTATGTTACGATCCGCGCAATACGAGACTGGCCAGAGCCACCGCTGCATTGTTGAATCAGGCGGCCTTGAGTTGGGGGATACCCTTAACAGATGTTAATTGCTGCGGAGAGAGCGTGAGAAAGGTCGGTGATCTGGAGCTTTTCGAGCGGCTTAAAAAAGTAAATTTGAACTATTTCCAAGCAAACAGCGTTGCCAAGATGATTACCGTATCTCCCCATTGTCTGGTAACATTTAAAAAAGAATACGGCGAAGATTACGATATAGTGCATTTCAGCGAGCTTCTTGCTCTCTTGATTAAAGAAGGGAAACTTAAACCGAAGAAAGATTTCGGCGGCATCAAGGTGACTTACCATGATCCCTGTTATCTTGGACGGCATAGCGGAATCTATGACGCGCCGCGTGACGTGATTAAAGCGTTGCCCGGTGTCGAACTGGTGGAAATGAAAAGAAACCGCGAACAAAGCATGTGCTGTGGCGGCGGCGGCGGTGGATTGTGGATGGAAAAAATAAAAGGCGAGCGTCTGAGCGATTTGCGTGTTGAAGAAGCGTTGGCTACAGGGGCTAATGTTTTGGCGACAGCCTGTCCTTACTGCATCACTATGTTTGAAGACAGCATCCGCACGCTTAATGTTGATGATAAAATTAAAGTCAAAGACGTAACGGAACTTTTCCTGGAAAGTATGGAAATCAATATTGATGAACCGGTCGGGGATGCGTGTGCAATTGTTTAATAAAGTTAAAAGTAATAGGAACCAATAGCGGAAAACTATTATGAGCAGAATAGGCGTTTTTGTTTGCCATTGCGGTTTGAATATAGCCAAAACAATCCGGGTTAGCGAATTGGCGGAATTCGCCTCGACCCTGCCGGATGTTGTTGTCGCGCGTGATTATAAGTTCATGTGTTCCACTCCCGGCCAGGAAATGATTGCCAATGATATCAAGGAACATCGTCTGGACCGTGTGATTGTAACGGCTTGTTCTCCGCTGATGCACGAACACACTTTTCGCAAGGTTATAGAAAAAGCTGGTTTAAACCAGTATATGCTGACCATTGTCAACATACGCGAACAGGTTTCGTGGGTGACCAGCGATATTGAAGAAGGAACATCAAAAGCAAAGGCCCTTTTGAACGGCGCAGTTTATCGCGCGCGGCTTCTGGCGCCTCTTTCTTCCCGCGTTATCGATGTCAATCCTGACGTGATGATTGTCGGCGGCGGTATTGCGGGTATCCAGGCTGCCCTGGAACTGGCCAACACCGGCAAGAAAGTTTATCTGGTGGAAAAAAATTCCACCATCGGCGGCCACATGGCGCAGTTTGATAAAACCTTTCCCACGCTGGACTGCTCTGCCTGTATTCTTACCCCCAAGATGGACGCTGTTTTGCAGCATCCAAATATTACGTTGATGACCTATTGTGAAATTAGTGAAGTCAAAGGTTTTGTGGGTAATTTTGATATAAAAATCCGGCAGAAGTCCCGCTATGTTGACCACGATAAATGCAATGCATGCTTGGCCTGCACGGAAAAATGTCCCGGTAAGGGAATTGCCGAGTGGGATGAGGGGTTGGTCAAACGCAAGGCTATTCATATTCCTTTTCCGCAGGCCGTGCCGCAAAAACCGGTTATCGACCAGGATGCCTGCACTTATTTTCTGAAAGGCAAGTGCCGCCTGTGTGAAAAAGTCTGTGAGCAGAAAGCGATTGATTTTGAACAGCAAGACACTTTTATTGATGTTAAGGTCGGCGCGGTCATTGTCGCTACCGGCTATAATTTGATGGATACCATGCCTCTTGTTCAGTACGGTTACGGTAAATACCCCGGCGTGTACAGTGCGCTCGAAGTGGAACGATTATTTAATTCCGCCGGTCCTACCGGCGGCAAAGTGACACTGCGGGATGGTAAAGAACCGCAGGCCATCGCTATTTTGCATTGCATTGGCAGTCGTGATAAAAATAATTACGAGCATTGCAGCCGCGTCTGTTGCATGTATTCACTCAAGTTCGCCCACCTGTTCAAGGAAAAAACATCCGCCGATGTTTATCAGTTTTATATCGATATCCGCGCGGCGGGTAAAGGTTATGAAGAATTTTACAACCGCATCATTGAGGAAGATGTTAAATTTATTCGCGGCAAAGGTACGCGCGTGGCGGAAAACGGTGATGAGCCGGGGCGTCTGATTGTTGAGGCGGAAGACACCATTACCGGAAAATTTGTTCAGTTGCCGGTGGATATGGTTGTGCTCTCTCCGGCAATGATTCCGCGGGAAGATTCCAAAAATATCGCAAGGCTTTTTAATCTGAGTACGGATAAATATGGATTTTTCATGGAGCGGCATCCAAAGCTCGCGCCTTTATCTACCATGTCTGAAGGGGTTTTTATTGCCGGTGTTTGCCAGAGCCCGAAAGACATTCCCGACACGGTGGCGCAGGCCAACGGGGCGGCGGCGGAAGCACTGACGATTGTTTCCAGGGAAAAGATGGAGCTCGAAGCCACAACGGCAATGGTTAATCCGGCCTCATGTTGCGGCTGTCAGAACTGTGTGCGCGTGTGTCCTTACGGAGCCCCGTCTTTTAATTATGACAAAGGTGTATCTGAAATTAACGAAGCGCTCTGTAAAGGCTGCGGTCTGTGCGCCTCTGTTTGCCCGACCTCGGCGATTATCGCGCGGCACTTTACTAATGAGCAGGTATTGGCTGAGATAGAAGGCTTAATGGAGTTTTAATATTACGTTCTTGTCATCGCGAGGAGCATAGCGACGCGGCGATCTCTTAAAGATTTAGATTGCTTCGCTTCGCTCGCAATGACAATTTAAAATTGGAATAAGGATTTCGGAAGAAAGGTTTTTATGTCATTTAAGCCAAAAATACTGGGCATCGCCTGTAACTGGTGTACTTATACCGGCGCTGATTTGGCAGGAACAACCCGCCTGCATTATCCGCAGAATCTCCGGGTGGTTCGGGTTATGTGTTCCAGCCGCATTAATCCTTCGTTTATTTTCCGCGCGTTTCAGCTCGGCGCGGACGGTGTGCTGGTGGGCGGTTGTCATCCCGGTGACTGCCACTATAATACGGGAAATCTTTACGCTAGAAGAAGACTGGCCGTGACAAAAAAAATCCTGGAGTTTGCGGGATTGGAGCCGGGAAGATTCCGTGTGGAATGGATTTCCGCTTCGGAGGGCAATAAGTTCGCGGAAGTGGTGGAGGAATTTACCGCGCAGATAAAAGAGCTTGGTCCTCAACAAAAGCTAAAGATAGATGAGCTTCGGGAGAAGGCATGACTGATTTCAAGCAGATTGAAAACAACTTAAAAAAAGAAGCAAAAAGATTGCTGGAAGCGGGCGAAGTAACCGTAGTGCTTGCTTACGGGAGGGGCTATGATGAAAAGCACTCCATGCCTTTTGCCGCGAAAACATCCGCCGATGTTGAGAAGCTTGTCTTTAACGAATACTGCAATTTTAATATGGCCAGGTATTTAATGCGCTATCCTTGTGGAACGAAAATAGCTATTGCTGCCAAAGCCGCGGACAGCCGCGCCATTGTTCAGCTTATTCAGGAAGAAAAAGTCCGCCGCGAGGATTTGATTATTCTGGGCATTCCCGCCTACGGCATGAAAAATCAGAAAACGGATGAAGTTGTTGATAGTAAAACTACCTGTGGTCTGTATAATCCGCCGCTCTACAATATCTTGCTGGGCGAAGAAGTGCACGGGCAACCTGTTGTTTCTCCCTATGAAGTGCTTGCCGAATACGAAGCGATGGACAAGGAAGCGCGCTGGGCATTCTGGAAGAAAGAATTTGATAAATGCATCCGCTGTTACGCCTGCCGCAAGGCCTGCCCGATGTGTTACTGTGACCCCTGTTTTATCGACCAGAGTAAACCCCGCTGGGCGGATAAGGCTCCTCAGTCACCCGGCAATATGATGTATCATCTGACCAGATTCCATCACCTGGCCGGCCGCTGCATTGACTGCGGTGAATGTTCACGCGCCTGTCCCGTGGATATTCCTTTGTATCTTTTCCATAAAAAAGTAGCCAAGGAATGTGAGGAAATGTTCGGACAGGCAGCGGGAATGAAACTGGAGGATAAGCCGGTGCTGGTTGATTTCCGCGTTGAGGATTCCGACAAGATTCTGGAATAAGGAGAAGTTTGTGCTGAAGAAAATTTCCATAAATAAGATATCCGAACTGGCCGCCGCGTTAATGGGTAAAGGATTACTGCTGGCGCCGGTGAAGGAAAACTCCGGGTACAATTTTGCAGAAATCAAGAATCCCAACCAGGTTGATTTGGATTTTCACAACACAATAGCCAGCCCGAAAGCGGCCTTTTTTCCTCACAAAGAAGACTTTATCAAATATGAAACAGGCAAGCCCATTGGTGCCGCTTCTGTCATTGGGTTGAGTCTGCCGCCGACATTTCTTTTTGGGGTGCGGCCGTGTGACGTGAAAAGTTTTGGAATAATGGATATACATTTCAACGCGTCGGGAATTATCGATCCCTACTGGAAGCAAAGAAGAGAGGTGACGACAATCTTTGGTTACGCCTTTGATTTGGAAAAGCCGGCGGAAACAGAAGAATTTTATCAGACATTGGGAATTGGCGCGGCTGATCCCGAAGGCAGCGATGTTTTCATGATTAAAAAGGGAGACGACCTGCTGCTTGATAGTGTTACCGCTAAAGGAGAAAAACTTCTTGCTGAACTGAAAAATTTCGCTGAAGGTAAGGTGACGGATAAAAAATATTACGATGAATATATCAAAAAAGGACGCGAATATAAAACGCGCAGTATGTGCCTGGAGCCGGAAGCGATTACCAAAAAACTGGAAGACCTTTTTCATAATACTGATTTTTGGATGGGAGTTTCTTCTGCTTGCCTGAGTTGCGGTATTTGTACATTTGTCTGTCCGACATGCTATTGTTTTGATATCTGCGACGACACGCTATTTGGCCAGGGCACGCGCCGCCGCGTTTGGGATGCCTGCATGTTCACGGATTTCACTCTGGAGGCCAGCGGCCATAATCCACGCACCCATGTTTATCAGCGGCTGCGTCAGAAAGTCTGTCACAAATATTCGTTTCATGTGCGTAAATACGGCGTGATTTCCTGCGTGGGCTGCGGCCGCTGCACGAAACATTGCCCGGTGAATATAGATATCTATTCCATTATAGAAGACGCGATGAAGGCGTGATAAAAAAGAGGATTGAAGCGTAAATGATTAATAAAAACCCATATATACCCGCGCCGGTGGAGATAACGAAGATTATCGATGAGGTGGATACGCACGACATCAAAACGTTTCGTCTTGCTTTTTTGAACAAAGAGGATGAGGCTAATTTTAAATATCTTCCGGGACAATTCGCTGAGCTTTCTATTTACGGCAAGGGTGAATCGCCCATCGGAATTGCTTCTTCTCCCACCCAAACCGGATATATTGAATTTACCGTGCAGAGAGCAGGAGCTGTTGTTCCAGGCCTTGTCACTTCCGCGCTGCATGATTTGGACGAAGGGGCGAAAATTGGCATCAGAGGACCGTTGGGCAATTCCTGGCCGATTGAATTTCTGGAGAAAAAAAATATTGTTGTTGTGGGCGGCGGATTTGCCTTTACCACACTCAGATCGCTCATCAACTATATGCTGCATGATGATAACCGCAAACGTTTCGGCGAAGTCACTGTTATTTACGGCGCGAGAAACCCGGGGCTGCTTTTGTATAAGGATGAACTTGCCGCCTGGGAAAAAAGAGACGATATAAAATCAATCATTACCGTGGATAAAGGCGATGAAGCGTGGAGGGGCAGGGAAGGTTTTGTTCCCGCCGTTTGCAAAGAAACTGCTCCTTCGCCGAAAAACGCTGTGGCGGTAATCTGCGGCCCGCCAGTGATGATTAAATTCACCCTACCGGTATTTTTTGAGCTGGGCTTTTCCAAAGAAAACATTCTGACATCGCTGGAGATGCGCATGAAATGCGGCATCGGTAAATGTGGTCGCTGCAATGTGGGTTACAAATATGTCTGTTCCGACGGGCCGGTTTTTTCCTTAGCTGAGCTTGACAATCTGCCGCGTGATTTTTGAGGGCTTATCAGAACTTTTTCAAATAAAAAGAGACAGACACTTACAAGCGTTGTCGCGTTGTTACCGCGAAGCGGTATTATTCCCGTTTCTGGGTAGTCTTCAATAAGAACATACAGCCATTCATCATATGTTTTCCGTGAAAAAGTAACTCTGCCTCTTGAAACAAGAGGATGAAAATTCAATATGTAAATATTAGCAGTCCGCGTTTTAGAGGTGCCCTAATAAATAAGAACTCCCTAAGTTTTTTTCACGAACATACCGGCTTGCGCCCATGATTCTACCACCAGCTTTTTTTCATTTTTTGTTTCATTTTCGTAAATGGATAAAACCTTTTCTCCGGAATGTTTTGCGCTGAGTATTGATAATCCGGCAAGTGATCCGGTGGCAATAGCAGGGGAGATGCCCTCTCCGAACAGGTTCACAAAGCCGGCCGCCTCGCCGGCAAGTAAAACGCGTTTCTCCCCCAAAAAGAAATTATTTTTTGCCGGCATATCTGAAATAACACAACCGCTTTTTTTCTCGATTTTATCTATTCTTAAATCAAAAAAGCCGGCCAAATAATCAGTCGATTCTTTGAGGATCTGCTGAGCTGATTGCGTGGAATGACAGTTAATCCCGTAGACAATGTAATCGTCTTTAATATGCAGCCAGGTGTAGAAAGAGTGCAAATCAGAATCGAAAAACATGTAGTAATATGCGGGATCGAGGTCAACTGTGCCTGTACAATAAATCTGTATGCAAGGTAAATAATGGACTTTTTTTTCAAAAGCCGGAGCAATTAATTTGCGCACCGTAGAGCGTCCACCATCGCATCCTATCAAGTAAGAGGCATTAATTACGACATGTTTTTTCTCCGAATCCAGTATAGTTGCCACTACAGCATCTTCTGTTTGAGACAATCCAACCAAACGATGTGATTCCCAAACATCAGCCCCTGATTGTTTAACTAGCCAATAATCGAAGGAAGAGCGCCAGACATTCCAAACCTCCGGTTTTTCAAGCGGCAAGGGTAATAAAACTTTACCTTCTTTGGAGAAATAGATTCCCTTGAGGGCTTTTGGCTCGGAGAAAACATCTGGGGGCAGGGGACCGAATTTTTCGAGTACCAGATCCTGCGAGCGATCCATAATAAGTCCCGAACACATTTTGTATCTCGGCAGTTTTTTTTCTTCTATCACAAGTACTTTATAGCCGTTTTTCACCAGCTCGTTTGCGGCTGACGTTCCCGCCGGGCCAGAACCAACGATAATAACGTCATAAAAAGCGAATTTTTCATTTTTTTGCATCGACATAGTAAAACCTCGTGTTAAAATAATTTGACGGACTATTTGTTTTTTTGAACAGAAAATTTTTTCTATTACGTTATTCACCTTCGTAGAGCATGGTGATTGGAGGCTTATCGAAGTTCGTAGCCACAAAACACAACATGTTTGTTACATCATCAATCTTTTTTGTTTTATCAACAGGGAGATTTTTGTTATCTTGGGCGAACCAGCGGAGCGTAAGGTTGTTGAAAATTCCTATAAGCATGTTTCTGAATACGCGAGGATTTATATCCGGACTGAAGCAACCCTGAGAACTGCCTTCTTTAATGATTTCCTCGAAAATTTGGAAAAAATTCAAAAAATGCTTAAATTGGTCAGTTTTGTAAAATTGCGGGGTAAACTGGATTTGCATCAGAAATGTTTTTAGAAAATTTTGATTACTGGAGAAATTATAAAAATAGTACTTGATGAAGCGTCGTAATCTCCTCATCGGGTTTTTGATTTCAAATAATTCGGGGATGTTCTCAGTTAGACGCTGTAAGTGTCTTTCGGGGATGGAAAGCATTAGCTTCTCTTTGTTTCCGAAGTATTCATAAACAGTGCCCTCCGACACGCCGGCTATTTTAGCAATTTCCGTTACCCGCGCCTTATAAATGCTTTTTTCCGCAAAAACCTGTTCCGCTGCATTGAGTATCTTGTCAATCTTGCTTTCATTGAGCATTGGTCTAGGCTTTAACATACTCATAATTAAACCCATTATATCTCCTAGGTCGGGCAGGAGTGAATCGATCTCGTTTGCGGCAAGACAGGATACTACTTCACACCCTAACAATGCTATTATTATGTCACGCAGCAGGTGCGTGTCCAGATCTTGTCGAAACGCGCCTTCCGCTACGCCTTGTTCAAGACAGGACAAAAGAATGTTCGCATATTTGTAAAACGCTTTATAGCCTTGGCTGTGGTAAAAATCAGCCGAGGACAAACAATCAAGGTGTAGGATTTTAGCGTATTTGGGATTAGTATCGCAGTACCAGAGATAGAACCAGATAATTTTTCTCAATTGACTTTCACGATCCCATATCCCTTGAAGATGTTCGTTTAGCAAAGAATAAAACTCGTTCTCACGTTCGATGGGGAGAGAGAAGATAAGGTCTTCTTTCCCTTTAAAGTAATGGTAAATAAAGGAGTCGGATAAGCCCGCGGCTTTGGCAATTTCCGCAATGGTGGCTTCACGGAGTCCTTTTTCAGAAACCACATCTTCCGCTGCGGCTATAATTTTTTGCCGCTTCTCTGAGAAATTTGCCTTTCCGTACTGAGGCAGAGATTTTTTGTCTTTTTTTTCTTTTGTTTGCTCGTTATTCATTTTTTCAAGAGGGAACGTCAGTAATGTTTTGTTTTTTCGGGGGTAACATATCCAAAATCAATTAAATTTTGAGCACACAATAACACTAAATTCCTTTTTCCGGTTTTTATGGGAAATTTGATTGATTGTTATGTGGTTTTTACAAAATTTCATTTTATAGTCAATAGGTCTTGATAACAGTTAATTTTTTGAACATGTATATTATACGTAAAAAATATATGTAAAAGAAGATATTTGTCAAGGAATAAATTTTATGAGTAATATTAAAAATACTACTAAATAAATATTTGGATAGAAAAATATTTATATATATTTGCTAATTATATCAGCTAGTTATATTTATAATAAAAATTTGAGAATAATTCAAAAAACACTTGACAATATATTTTATTCTGTTAATAAGAAAAACCCAGTATGTAATTTCATAAAATTTTAGAGTTTTACTTTTTTACAAATACATGAACTTACAAAAGCTATTCCAGTTAAAAAAGCGCAAAATCGTATATAAAATCATAAAAATAAAGGATTTTTAATATCTCAATGTGTTGGTTTGTGCTGAGAAGAATGATAAGCAGATAATGAATTAATTTTTAGATTTACGCCGAAAAAAACACTCTTATAAGAAAAAAGAATGAAGATCACGGAAAAATTAAACAAGTTGAGTTCCATTTAATAAATCGTAAATTAAGCCATTATCATGAATTTATGGAGGGTTTGAGTATGGCGGTCAAATTAATTGAGGAGTTATGTAGTATTTGTAGCCAATGCATCCTTGTGTGCAAGGATGATGCTATAAAAGGTTGGGATTTCCCCGTAATTGATCATGAGAAATGCACAGAGTGTTACCGTTGTGTTCTTTATTGTCCAACCCAAGCGATGGTCAAGGAGGATTAGTTATGGATAGAGCAAAGTTTGACGTAGTGATTATAGGCGCTGGCGCGGGCGGTCTTTCGGCAGGCGCTTTTTTGTCCAGGGCGGGCTACAAGGTTTTGGTAACTGAACAGTTGCCGTTTGTTGGTGGGCGTGGTTCCAGCCTTGAGTATAAAGGATTCCAAGTCTCCACCGGAGTAGGCGCGTGGCTTCTTCCCTTAAAGGATATTGTTTTCGACCCTTTGGGAGCGCCTTTCGACTCTTTAATCAGGATTCCTGAAGTTAATACACCTTATTACATTAAGGGAAAATGTTACGATATTCCCTACAGAGGGAAGCTGAGAGCCGCGTTGAAAATTGCCGCCGGTGATAAGGAAGCAGACAATGTTATGAGGGCACTGAAGAAAGCGTTCACTTGGGAGCTGCCTTCCGACAAGATTTCCCTGCGCGACTGGTTGCTGCAATATACGAAAAGCGAGGAAGCCATTGGTGTGGTCAATGCAAACTGGCAGGTGACGGAGACCGGAGCCGGCGGAACACTGGAACTCTTCAAGAAAATGGGCTCAATAAATTTTGGTTATGCCATCAACGGAAACCGGAGCATGTGGGAGGTTATAGCGGATGTAATTAGAGCTAATGGCGGAGAGGTTTGGACCAGCGCTCGGGCGACCAAGATTCTTATTGAGGATGAAACAGTAAAAGGGGTTCTTGTTACCAAGAACTTGCTCAAAAAGGGTGAAGCTCAGGTTCAAATTGATGCCCAAGCGGTCATATGCAATGCCGGACCCTACACCACCCTCAAACTGGGAGGCGAGCAGAATTTCTGCCAAAGTCACATCAAAGACGTAAAGGAAACGCTAAAAACTTTCCCCTGGCTTGCTTTTCAGGTATCCAGCAGCGCACCCATATTGCCCTCGAGCGGTATCGGGTTTGTTTCCGGTTCCCGTATTATAAATTGGTTGCTTTCTCCCACGCTTCTTTGTCCTGAGCTTGCTCCCAAAGGCAAACACATCACTTACGTGGGCGCCTGGATACCGGCCAACCCGCCGTGGAATTTTTCCAAGTATTTGGAAATGGCCATACAGGATGTTCGGGAGATTGCGCCGGACTATGATAAATACGTGGAGGAGATTCTGCACGTGGCCTATTTTATCCGTCAGGACTGGCCGATGTACCGCAGTTATGACGGGTATTCTTTATCATCTACGAAAACATCTGTAATTAATCTTTATAACGCGGGTGACGCAGTCTTTCCGCGAGGATGGTCCGGCCAGCCCGGTGCCGCCATGAGCGGCCGAAGAGTGGCGGAAGATATTCAGAAGCGGATAAGGCCTTCTGCGCGATAAGTGAGCGAGGAAGAAAAGGTTAGGAGATGCTTGGAGAGGCAGGCAAAAAGGACAAAATGGATTTTAATGCGTGGGTACATGTCTGACAATGAAGTGATCCTGAAGAGGCGTAAGTTGGATGCTTTAAATTGTTTGCCGGACATAAAATAGAAAAGGAGGGAAAAGTTATGCAGAAACACAAGGCAAGTTGGATGTATTCTTGGGCGGCATGCCTTCTTGGATTCCTGGCGGTTTTGATATTTTCCTCGCCGGGTTTAGCGAAGGAGGAAGAAGTTGTCAAAGTAGGTGTGGTGGCCGCAATTAAGCATATGATGGGGCAACAGACCTGGGCCGGTGCGGAAATGGCTGCTGAAGAGATAAATGCTGCCGGCGGCATCAAAGTAGGCGGTAAAACTTATAAGATTGAACTGGTAAAGGCGGATTCTAATGAATGGGCCAGCATTTCCGATGCAGTTGGGGCCATGGAGCGTGTTATCACTTTGGACAAGGTAAAGATGGTTATGGGTGGCTACCGTTCGGAAGCCGTTTTGGCCATGCAGGACGTGGCTGCTGAATACAAGACTATTTACTTCAGCATCGGGGCGGGTCATTCACAGATTGCCCTCCGTCTTGTCCAGGATTATGAAAAATATAAATACTGGTTTCGTGGAGGAAAGCCGCAGTCGTTGTATGGAGGCATTGTAGGTATTGCAGTGGTTGATATGGTGGCCAACAAATTCAAAAAAGAGTTAGGAATTGAAAAACCGAAAGTGGCCATGATTGCTGAAAAAGTTTTGTGGGCTGACGAAACGTTGAAATTCATGAAAATGATGTGTGAAAAAAAATTGGGTCTTGAGGTTGTTTACGTCACGCAACCCTCTAACGCGAGTAATGATCTCCGGGTAGAACTCAATGCCGCCAAGGCTTCGGGAGCCCATATCCTCATTCATTTGGTTTCTGGTCCCGTTGGTGTGGCATTCGGACGTCAGTGGGGCAGTCTGAAGATTCCCCTTGCTGCGGTGGGATATAACGCGGAAGCTATGAAAAAGGAATACTGGAAGACGACCGAAGGTCTTTGTGAGTATGAAGCTTTGGTGGACTATGTGTCCAGCGCTGCCGTTAATGAAAGAAGCGTAAAATTCTGGAAAAATTATGAGAAAAAATACAATGATTATCCCATGGAATGTGCTCTTTCTTATAACCACTTGTACCAGTGGAAGGAATCAGTTGAAAAGGCCGGAACTTTTGATGCCGATAAAGTCATTGTCGAACTCTTGAAAAACAGGTTTGAAGGTCCCGGTGGTGTATATCGTTATGAACCCAAAGACGCTAAATTCCCGCATGACCTTGTATGGGCGCCGGATGGAGCTAGCACTTACGGTATTCAGTGGCGCAAAGGCGAGAAGAAAACAATCTGGCCTGATGGGAATGCTTTGACCTGGTTTGGAGATCCGAGATGGAAAGGTATCCGGTTTAAGGGAACCGTGGATTATGCGTTCCCGCCGTGGGTTGTCGATTACTGGAAGAAAAATAAGTAATTTTTGAATCGTTTTGAGCCCGCTACTCCGGAAAGATTAGGTTTCCGGAGTGGCGGGCGGTTCAGACGCCGGTTGCTGGGGTAAGTTTTTGGCCGGCTCTGCGGGTGGGGTTAGATTTAAAGAAATCGGAGGTAAACTAATTGTGCTGTTTGCTATTTTTATAAATGGTTTGCTGTACGGAGGAACCTACGCTCTTTTGGCCGTGGGCTTTGCATTGGTGTTCGGAGTCGCGAAAATCGTCAATATGGCCCACACGGGTTTTTATATGATGTCTGCCTATCTTATTTTCATCGGAGTATCCGTATTAGGTTATCCGCTAATAGTTGCGGTGCTTCTTACTGTGGTGGGCGCCGGTCTTATCGGCGTTATCGCTTACCGGCTATTCTTGGATAGAATCAAGGAGCACGAAACCGCCGTTATGATTGTCAGTGTGGGATTGGCGCTTCTGATTCAGGAACTTTTGCTACTGTTCTTTGGCGGTCATTACAAGGCTATACCACCTTTTATCCACGGGTTTATTACTATAAGCGATCAACAAGTTTCATATCAGTCTATTCTAGCCATTGTTGTCAGTGCGGTTGCCCTACTCGTCGTATGGTTTCTGCTGTCGAAAACCATGCTCGGTATTGCCATCCGGGCTGCAGCGGAAGACCGGGAGGCGGCAAGTCTTATGGGATTCAACGTGGGACGGATCAGCATGATTATAATGGGTATATCCGTCGTTTTGGCCGCGGTAGCCAGTTCCGTTGCGGCATCAATTTTTACGATTTTCCCCACGATGTGGCTGCACCCTCTGGTGATTGTACTGGCGGCGGTTATCTTGGGCGGTCTGGGAAGCATTAAAGGAAGTGTAATTGGGGCGCTTATTCTTGGATTTGCGGAAAGTATAGTAGTTTTGACGGTACCCAAAGGAGGATATCTTGGTGGCGTTGTTTCTCTGTGCATCATGATTGTAATTCTTATGATAAGGCCTGAAGGATTGTTTGGTATTACTTTTGAAGAAGAGAGGCTGTGATGATCAATTATTTTCGTTTATGGTATCGCTATTTTCAAGTGGAAGTTTTGTCAATCCCTAGTAGGGTCATCGCTTTAATTTTTTTTATTGTTATTGGCGCGTTGCCTTTTTTTACGCAATCTCCGCAGGTGCTGCGGATTCTGATTTTAGCCGGTATTTACGCCATCTACGCGGTTAGCTGGGATTTGCTTGCGGGGCATACCGGTCAGATCAGTCTTGGCCATGGATTGTTTTTCGCCGTTACCGGGTACATAGCCGCTTTGCTCAATTTGCATCTGGGATTTGGACCGTGGCTCACTATACCCATAGGTGCTCTTTGTGCTGTGGTGGTAGGGCTGATTGTAGGCATTCCCGCGTTGCGTTTGAGGGGATTTTACCTGGCTTTGGTTACGCTTGCCTTCCCCATCATTTTGACGGGTATTATATTCATATATCCTGATTTCACCGGAGGTGAACTCGGGCTTTTTGGCATTTCTCGGTTGTCGCCATCCCGGTTAACCGATACATATATTGTTTACGTCGTTATGCTTTTTTCTGTCTTTATTATGTACAAGCTTACCGATGCCACAAGCAAATTTGTTCGTACAGGCTTGGTCTTTCAGGCTATACGCGAGGATGAAATCTCTGCCCGAAAATCCGGAATCAACACGGTCAAATACAAATTGCTGGCTTATTCTGTGAGCGCTTTCTTCGCAGGGATAGCAGGTGGTATGTATGCCCATTTTCTCAAAATCATGGGACCGTCTACTTTGGAATTGACTTTTTCATTCCAGGCCGTACTGTGGGCAATTTTTGGGGGCATGGGTACTATCTACGGAGCCGTGGTGGGGGTATATACACTGTTTCCGTTTATGGAGGTTCTTCGATTTTTTCCCTTGGGTGACGAAATCCGTGGCGTTCTTTTTGCATCGGTTCTTATTATAATATTACTTTTCATGCCCGAGGGAATAGGTGTGTGGGTCAGGGACAAAATCGAAATTACCTGTCCCCGTTGCAAAGAAATCAATATCGCCCGTCGCAAGCGTTGTCGGATCTGTAATGCTCAGCTGCGCCTGGATGATCAATCTTCATAGCTCAAGGAGGTCGTGATTAAATGTTGTACGAAGAAAAACCGTGGCTCAAAAACTATCCTCCGGGAGTTCCTCACAAACTGGATATTCCCCTGGATACCGTGGGTGAGGCATTCGATCGCTCTACGGAGTGTTGGGCCAACCAAGATGCAATTGTTTTTTATGGGAAAACTATTAAATACAAAGAATTGAGAGATAAAGTGGACCGTTTAGCCACGGCCCTTTCCAAAATGGGTGTCAAGAAAGGTGACGTGGTGGCCTTTCTTCTCCTAAACTCACCGGAGCATATAATTGCTTTTTTTGCCGTGCTTAAGCTGGGGGCCATCGTAACCCCAATCAGTCCTGTATATGTTTCCAGTGAAATCAAACATCAAATCGAAGATTCAGGTGCCCAAACTTTGATTTGTCAAGATTTCCTCTATCAAAATGTGGAACGAACGGGTATTTCATTCAAAAACATCATTCTGACAAATATTGCTGATTCGCTTCCCAGGTTGAAACGTATGTTTGGGAAGAGCATCGTCAGAAAAGATTATGAAAAAATGGTAGCGCAGACAAAAACATCTCTCAAGAACGTGGATTTTCATATGATGAAGGACCTCATAGAAGAAAATCCGCCGGAACCACCCTCTGTGAAAATTAATGTCAAGGAAGACGTCGCTACGCTCCCGTTCACAGGAGGGACCACCGGTGTCCCCAAAGGTGTTATGATTACCCATCACAATCTCATTTCTCACAATTGGCAATATTTCAGCTTCTATCCTTTTATTGAGGCGGGAAAGGAGGTCCTCGTGGCGTATATGCCTTTTTATCACGCCGGAGGGCAGACCATGGTTCTTCAGGGAGTATTCCGGGGATATAAGCTTGTAGTTCTCACGACACCTGAGCCTGATGATATCCTCCATTCCTGTGTGCTTCATGGCGCTACGTTTTTTCAAGGGACACCGGCAATATATGAGGTTTTTAAGGATTATAAAAAAGCAAGAATAGTGCATTGGCGGAAACTTAAGATTATTACCAGCGGCGCCGATACCCTAAATGAAAGCACAGCGTTGGATTGGAAAGATAAGACAGGGACTGAACTTCACGACATCTATGGTTTAACCGAGCTGACATGTCTCAGCCATGGTAGTCCCTTGGGGAAAAATAAAATCGGGTCCATCGGCATTCCTTTCCCCAATCTGGATGCAGCTATATTGGATGCGGAAAAGGACGAATTTGTACCGGTAGGAGAAATGGGTGAAATTGCCGTTTCTGGACCATCTGTTACCACCGGCTACTGGAAACAGCCTAGCGCTACTGCTGAGTGCAGGGTGACCCTTGGTGGCAAGACATGGTGGCGCACCGGCGATTTGGGAAGGATGGAAGAGGACGGATATTTCTATATTTATGACAGGAAGCGTGATCTTATTAAGTATAAAGGCTTACGAGTATATGCCCGGGAAGTGGAAGAAGTTCTTAAGACTAACCCGAAGATTAAGGAAGCAGGGGTCGTTGGTGTTCCGGATGTGAAGGTAGGGCAACTGGTCAAGGCTTTTGTGGTACTGGAATCCGAAGCTCGAGGCATGATTTCGGAGCAAGATATTATGGATTACTGTAGAAAAAATTTGGCGCCATATAAGGTCCCGAAAATTGTTGAATTCGTCGGTGAAATTCCCAAAACCGACGTGGGAAAGGTGTCGAGAAGAGAACTTAAAGAAGGACAGGAGTTATAGACATGGGAACACCGTTGCTTAGAGTTGAAGACGTAGGTAAAAATTTTGGAGGTTTGAGTGCCCTCAGCAATATTACTTTCGATATCGGCGATGATGAGATGGTTGGTCTAATCGGTCCTAACGGTGCCGGCAAATCTACACTTATTCGAATTATTACAAGTGTTCTCAAGCCTACTTACGGCACCGTCAAATTTAAAAGTCGAGATATTACGGGATTGCCTATTTCGGATATTGTTAATATGGGAATTGCATCGACCGCCCAGATTGTTAAACCTTTCCGGAGACTTCCGGTTATTTCCAACGCCATGGTGTCGTGTCTTTGTCCGCGAATCAGGCGCACGGGAGATTGGGTGAAATCTGTTGAGCTTAGAGCCAGGGACGCGCTGGAGTTTTGCGGTATTGCGGACTTGGCTTTGGAGAGCGCGTCGGTACTGTCTCACGGTGACCTCAAGCGACTGGAATTGGCTAGAGCTATTGCTACCGAACCGGAGTTGCTTTTACTTGATGAGCCTTTTGGTGGCTTGAACCAAGCGGAGACTACTCTTATCGCCAAGTCACTCAGGCGATTACATAAGGGAGGACGTTTCGGCCGTTTGCACAGCGAAGGACCAAGCATGCTTATTGTCGAACACAAACTGGCCGATCTTATGAAAATTGTAGACCGGGTGATTGTCATTGATCTGGGTAGGATCATCGCCGTGGGCACCCCCGAAGAAATTGTGAGGAATCGGGAAGTTGTCAAGGCATATATCGGAAAGGAGGAAGGGCAACTTGTATCTTGAAGTTAAGAACCTCAGTGTTTATTATGATACCGCCGTTGTGCTGAATGACGTTAGCCTATACGTGAACAAAGGAGAATTTGCAGCAATGGTTGGGCCTAACGGCGCAGGGAAAAGCACGTGTTTAAAGGCCATGGCTGGTTTAATCCAATGGCAAATTGATACTCTCAAGGGCACAAGACTTGGGAAAATCACCTTGAAAGGAAGCGTAAAATTTAATGGAGAAGAATTGATCAGTCTTCCGGCGCATGAAATCGCCAAACGAGGATTGATTTTGTGTCCCGAAAGAGGGAAACCGTTTCGGGAGATGACGGTTATAGAAAATCTTAAGGCCGGCGCAGTACTCAACCAAAAGAATATGAAGGAAAATATCGAGAAATGTTTTAGGCTGTTTCCCATATTAGAGAAGCGTAAAGATCAAGTTTCCGGAACTCTCTCCGGTGGGGAAATTACGATGCTCGCCATAGCGCGTTCTCTCATGGCCGATTTAAAGTTACTTTTGATTGACGAACCGTCTGTTGGTTTGGCACCTAAGGTCAAGGCGGACTTATTCGATCGTATCAAAAGCGTAAACGAGATGGGAATAACTATTCTGCTTGTCGAACAAGATGTAAGCTTCGCGTTTGATCTTTCCGAGCGAAATTATGTCATTTCTCGAGGAAAACTGGTAGCCGAAGGCACCTCGAAGGAGCTCATGGCTGACGAGTTAATGAGGAAGACCTATCTGGGAATGTAAAAAAGTTGTTCTAAAAAAATAATATCATAAAGAGCTATGTTATTTTAATTCAGGACTTCTTCGGCAGATTTGCCCAAAGGTTTAATTTCCATCTAAAAGCATAAATTAAACGGATGGAAATAAAAAAAATTTATAGTTTTTAGGAAAGGCATAGGCGCATGAATAAAATTTTTTCTCTGGAAAATAAAATTGCTTTGGTAACCGGCGCCAGCAGAGGTCTGGGTAGGGATGTATGTATTGCGTTTAGCGAGGCCGGTGCAGACATCATAGCCGTGAGCAGAAATGAAGAATTGCTCAAAAGTCTTTGTGAAGAGATTCGTGGCAGGGGTCGTAAGGCTCTTCCCGTGGTTGCCGATATAGGCAAGGCTGTCGATGTCATGAATGTGGTCGAAAAGAGCATGAATGAATTCGGCAGAATAGACATTTTGGTCAATAATGCGGGAATCTCAGGCCCCCAGAAGCTGTTCAAGGATATTGAAGAGTCCGAGTGGATGGATGTTTTCAGAACAAATCTCAACGGGACCCTTCTCTGCACCAAGTATGTCGGCAAGGAAATGATTCAAAAAAACAGGGGTAATATTATTAATATTTCTTCTGTACTGGGGACTATCGGAACATATTTTACGTGTCCCTACAGCGTTGCCAAAGCGGGTATCATCCAATTTACAAGAAATGTTGCGCTGGAATGGTCTCGCTACAGCATCAGAGTGAACTGCATATCACCTGGTATGCTTAAGACAGACATGATGAATCAAACTCTCAGCGATGAAAAAATGACCGCCGTGCTTCTGAAAAATACGCCTCTGAGGAAAGTTGGGCAAACAGGTGATGTGGTAGGCGCGGCCATTTTCTTGGCTTCGGAAGCGTCGGGCCATATAACGGGAGAAAATATTTCCATAGATGGCGGGTTTGCCATGAGTAAAGCTTAGGGTTTATATTAACCCGGGGGGGAATATCTCAATAAGAGACCGAGAAAAGTTAATTTTTGCTCAAGTCTTGAGGGGCAGTTTAAAAGAACCGGAAATATTTTTCTTTGCTCTCAATCCCATTATCGGTACTGTTCTTGAGAGAAGATTTACAGTTTCGTAATTAGAATATAAAGGAACCAGGAGGAAAAATCATGGAAAAATATGATGTAGTAATTATTGGCGGTGGCCATAACGGACTTATTGTTGCTGCGTATTTGGCCAAAGCCAAGGTAAATGTTTGCGTGGTGGAATTGCAGGATATGGTGGGCGGATGTGTGGTTACGCGGGAAATTAATACGCCGGGGTTTAAGCATGATATCGCGGGGATTATGCATGTGACCATTCAAGCCAGCCCGATGTTACATCAGGATGAATTGGGACTGAAGTCGAAATATGGCCTTAAGTATATTTCCCCTGATGTTCCCGGTGCCATTGTGTTTAGCGATGACACCGCTCTTGTTATATACAAAGATATCCAGAAAATGTACGAATCTATCAAACAGTTTTCCGTCAAAGATGCCGATGCCTATCTCAGGTTCTGCGATTATATGAAAAAAATAACGGCACCGATAGGAATAGGCATGTTTACCGCGCCGCCCCGTTTCGGCGCCATGATGTCTTTCCTTGATTCCAGCGAGGAAGGACGGGAATACATTCGTTTTATCTTCTCCAGCGTTCATGATATTGCTGAAGAATGGTTTGAAAGCAAGCAGATGAAAAGCGCCTTTGTCCGATGGTCTTCTGAAGAAATGGTTGGGCCGCGCGAGAAAGGGACAGGGTTATACGCAGCAGGCTGGCCTCTTTTTCATACCTGGGGTTTTGCCATGCCTGTCGGGGGGTCCGGCGCATTAAGTGAGGCCTTGGCGGCCTGTATAAAAGATAATGGTGGCACAATTAAACTTAACTCAGCTGTTGAAAAAGTCATCGTAAAGAATGGCACTGCTACGGGTGTTATTCTTAAAAACGGTGAAGAGATCGCTGCAAAAAAAGCTGTTGTTTCCAATGTCAATGTCAAACAACTTTTCCTGCAGATGCTTAGTGACCAAGAAATCTCTTCGGTTTTTCAAGATAAGATAAGGAAGATAAAACCGGCTTCTTTTGCCCCTCTGTCACAATTCATTGATCTGAACGAAGCTCCTAATTTTAAAGCGGGTGGAGACACTAATAAAGTACCCTTTGTTGAAATTGCTCCGTTCGGTGAAGAACTGCTGAGGTCATTTGATGATTATTCCTATGGTGTGCCAAACGGCGGTATGCCCGTTATAGGTCTCGCTACCAGAATTGATCCTACCCGCGCGCCTGCCGGGAAGCACACGCTTTACCTGTACCACTATGAGCCGTACCATTTGCGTGATGGCGGGGCTGCTGCCTGGGATAAAGTAAAAGAAAAAATTGCCGATGATGTTCTGGAGACACTCAGTAAGCGTTGCACTAATTTGGACTCCAGCAATATTATTAGCAGGCGGATATTCAGTCCGCTGGATTATGAACGGATGAACCCCGCGCTTGTTGAAGGTGATATTGGTCATATAGGTTCATTTTTGAGCCAATTATTTGGCAACCGACCACTCCCTGGCTGGGGGCAGTATAAAACGCCCATTCAGAAACTCTATCTTTGTGGCGCCAGCACTCATCCGGGAGTTGGTATTACAGGAGGTGGAAGAGCGGCCGCCAAGGTTGTTATGGAAGAGCTGGGGATTGATTTTAAGAAAACGATTGCCAGATAATCATTAACATCCGGGGTAAAAAACTTAGGCCGGGAGAATATGAATCGGGAATAAATGGCAGGGAGAGAATAGTTGTAATATTTTTTCCCTGCTGATAAAATAACGCATTATACGGGGACGGGTTATGAACAGCTAGTTACCGTGTTAAGAAGTTTATAGAAAGGTGAAATCCGAAAATAAATATATGAAAAATGTTGTCACAATTAGAAATGAAAACGGAGACGAGGCGGCGTCGGTTTATTCCGTCAAACGTGTTGGTGATAAGTTAGTCATGGACGGGAAAGCTTTGGGCACAATGCAGATGGATATGATTCTTACCGTAGAAGATGCGTGCAAGGCAGTGAAAATGGCGCTTTCTTGGGAGGTTATATCTTTTATTATCCTTCTGCCGTTTTATGTTTTAAAAAACAAAATTTCCGGAAAGAAAAAAGATAAAGCTGGATTTTAGTCAAAGTTCCAGTTGCAGAAAGATTGCCCGGCACAAAAAGTAAAAGCCGAATCCTACCAGAAATATTCCGGCAATCAGTGATATAAAGCGTATAACTTTTTCGGCGATGATTTTTTTCCCCCAGTGCAGCGCGGCCGATAAAAATAAAACCCATAAAAAACATCCCAGTAAAATGGAAAGGCAGGAGAGAAAAGCGTTCATACTGGTGGCAGGAGTTGCTTGCCCCGCCAACAGTGCGCCGAAGACGCCCGTCCACCAAACGATTGTCATCGGAGAGAAAAATGCCAGCACATAACCCGCCGTGTAAGAGTTTTTAAACAGGCGGTGCGGCTGTTTTGTATTGGTCAAAGATTTACCGCAATATTCCTTTATGCTTGTTGCCCCTAGATAAACCAAAACAATGCTTCCCGCGACGCCCAAAAATATCTTCATCAAAGGAATATTTAAAAAAGAGATCAGACCGAAAAAAATCAGCGTCAGGTAAGTGGCATCAGCGCTCATCGCTCCCGCGCCGGTAAGGAAAGCCTGCGTAAATCCTGATTTCAAACCGCGTTTGATGATTTCCAGATTAACCGGCCCGATCGGCGCGGCCAAGCTTAGTCCCAAAAGTATGTTTTGCAGCAGAGTGTATTTTTCCAAATGCAGTTCACTTTTTTAATCTGTCTTCACCAAGCGGCAAAAGCCGCCATCACCATTTTAATGTGCAGCGTATAACACGGCAACATTTTATAAACAATATTGATGATAAAAGGTAAAGTAATTTAACCGATACCGACAAATATTGGACTGATAACTAATTGATTATGAAAAGTACGAAAGCGACGATTATTACTTGAAGGACGAGCTGCAAAGTTGATCTGAAATACGAGCACTCCGCTTCGTCTTTTGATTATTCGGCGCACAGAGTATCTTACGTCGCGTAGTACATCCCTTTGTCATCAACTGCAACTTCATTATTCTTCATCAGTCTGTCCAAATGCTTCGCGATCATAGCCTTCTCCCAGTAAATAACGAAAATGTTGGGATGTGCGGGGTAGATGAGCTTTTTTGCCGCCAGTTCGTCAATCGTGCAGTGTCTTTTTCTGAGCGCGGCGAGAATCCTTTTGTCCCGCTTGTAGATGCGTTCTCTATACTCGCTGAATGCTTCGCGGATATGGGGCGTTGTCAAAACCTCCTTGTTGTGCCCTGAAACGACCTTGTCCGGCTTCATATCGATGATTCTGTTTATGGAAGCAATAAAGTAATCCAAAGGCGTGGAATTGTCGCCGTACCATGGCCCAACCTTTGTAAGGCATATGTCTCCGCAAAAAAGGAGGCCTTCGTCCGGGAAAAAGAACGTAAGGTGACCTGAAGTGTGGCCGGGCATATGCATTACGTAAATTTTCGTTTTTCCGGTATTTATAATGTCACCTTCGTCAATTGTTCCGTCGACGCGCCATTCTTCTAAAAATGAAGGTTTCAGATGAACAAACTGCTGTGCCGGATCCTCCCCTTGCATGTACTTCTCCCAGTTCTCGATGGGAGCGATCTTTTTATGGTCTCTAAAATTCTCCTGTTCCAGGGGATGAGTAACAATTCGGGCATTGACGAAGAGGTCATTGTCCCAAACATGGTCAAGGTGACAGTGGGAATTGATGAGGATATCGACATCTTCCGGCCTGGCCTGTTCGGTAATTTTTCCCGCGCCGCTGTCGATCATGACACGTATGTCATCATCGATGAGTACAGCGTTAGATTTACCGTATCCTTCTTCAGTGAAAAAAATATATATCCTGTTATTTATCTTCTGAATCATGGCAACTGCGTTGATTGGACTGAATACCACCCGGCTTGAAACAAGTTTCTGAGAATATCGGCATATTGTTTCCTACAGCATAACGAAAAATCAGCTTAAACGTAAGCAATCGGCTGAATTGATTTAACTATTATCGCTAGTAATGTAGCATAAAACAGCAATATTGGGGAAAATATTTTCAAGAAATATGGGATATCATGGTTGCGCGGAAGCAATAATATTAGTCACGATTTTATTGACACAAGATATTGTTTTGCTTATACTTCTGCCGGATATCATATGAAGAGAATATTAACGGACAAGGAAAGCAATTCGCTGGAGAAGCGCATTGCCGAAGTGGAAAAAAAAACAGGCGCGCAAATTGTGCTCGCGGTTGTCGGGCGCAGCGATTCTTACGCTGAAATCCCCTGGAAGGTTTTTGCGCTGGCCGTTTCGATGGCCGGCCTTTTTATTTATGCGTTTAATTTGCTGTGGCCGGGACGTTGTTCTTCCGCTACTGTTCTTGTTTCCATAGTATTTATATTAATCATTGGCATTACCGCCGCGCTTTTTTCAGTTTATTTTCCTTGGTTTGCGCGTTTTTTTCTGGCAAGCCACCGTGCGGAAACAGAAGTCCGCCAGTACGCCGAATCTTTCTTTTTAACTAATGAATTGTTCTCCACCAGCTACCGCACCGGTATTTTATTGCTGATCAGTCTGTTTGAAAGAAAAGTTATCTTGCTTCCCGATAAAGGTATTGGCGGAAAACTGAGTCATGCAGAGATGCAAAAAGTTATTGAAGAAATGAAGCCATTTCTCGCATCAAGGCAGGTTTACCACGCCCTGGAAAATGGTTTGGACGTATTGGGGAAATTGTTGGTGGACAAAAACTTGAAAGAATCCGGCAGAAACGAGCTTCCCGACATGATTATTGAGGAGAAAGGCGGATGAAAAAGGCGCTTTTTACAGTGGTTTTTAGCCTGTTTTTATCTGTATCGGTTTTCGGTGTAGATGTTCCGTTTCTTACGGGGCGCGTGACCGACAACGCGCAAGTTATTTCTATGGATAAACGTCTTGTTATTACGGAAATGCTCAAAGCGCATGAAGAAAAAACCGGCAACCAGATTGCCGTGCTGACCGTTTCCACACTGAACGGGGCAAATCTGGAAGAATACGCTGTGGAGGTATTCGATTCCTGGAAGCTGGGACAAAAAGGTAAGGATAATGGTCTATTAATCGTGGTCGTTCCCGGTGACCGGCGTATGCGCCTTGAGGTCGGTTATGGTTTGGAAGGGCAACTTACCGACGGTATGGCCGGCAGTATCATTCGTGACGTGATAACTCCTCACTTCAAAGAAAAAGATTACGGAACAGGCATTGAAGAGGGGGTAAAAGCGGTTATTTCTGTTTTGGAAAGAACCTCACAGGCGGACGTAGAGGCGCCTTTGGGGAGAAAAAGACCATCAGATTTAAAATTTCAGGGCCCGGAGCTTTCCCTTATGGAAAAGATTTTTCTCGGTGCGTTTATTTTCGGCATCATCGGATTGTTTACTTTCATCGGTGTTTTAACCCCCGGCGTGGGTTGGTTTTTGTATTTTTTTCTCATTCCCTTTTGGGCGATGTTCCCCCTTGTTATTTTGGGCGCCACGGGCGCTTTTTACTTGCTGGTAATTTATCTCGTAGGTTATCCTTTGGCGAAAATTCTATTGAAGAATACAGACTGGCATAAAAGAGTGCAAAAAGATTTAAACACAAAAGGAAAAGCATCCATCGGAGGTTTCACAATCGGTACGGGTTCATCTTGGGGTTCCTGGAGCTCCGGTTCATTCGGGGGAGGTTTTTCCGGAGGCGGCGGCGCCTCCGGCAGCTGGTAAAATTTTATACCGCTTCTATTGTGGAAGTCGGTTTCGTCGTGATGTTGTAAGTTACGCTGACTACTTCTGGTATGTTTTTTGTTATTTTTGCGGCCATTTTTTCCAACACGGTAAAAGGTAATCTGGTTGGCGCTGCTTTTCGGGCGTCCGTGGAATTCCAGCAACGGATTTCAATCTGATTGCCGAAAACCCGTTTGCCGTAGCGCATGCCGGTAACCCGATCGTTATGCAGAATGGCCAGATACTGGAAAGCTTTGACGTCTTTTAACTGTGCCTCAACAATGGCCGTCGCTTTTCTGACGATGGCGATTTTTTCCGGCGTTACTTCTCCGATAACGCGGGCGGCCAGCGCCGGCCCGGGAAAAGGAAATCTGTTGAACATGCTTTCAGGAAGCCCCAGACCACGGCCGACTTTACGCACGCCGTCCTTGCGCAGTTGAATCAGCGGCTCCAAAATTTTGTAGCCGAACGCCTTTTGCGGGTCGATGTCCAGTTGCGCAAAGACATTGTGCTGTCTTTTTATCCCAGCCACTGTTTCATCAATGTCCGTGAGAATTGTACCCTGCAGGAGATATTTCGCGCCGCTTTGCGTAACCAGGTCGGCAAATATTTTTTTGTAAAAAGTTTGCGTAATGGCCTCTCTTTTTTCTTCCGGATCAGCAATGCCCCTGAGGGCATCAAAAAAAGCCTGGGAGGCATCGATTATCTCGACGGGAATGCCCAGTTTTTTAAATTCGGCTTTCACTTTCTCCGGCTCTCTCTTGCGCATGATGCCGTTATCAATAAAATAAGTTTTTAATTTATTCCCCAGCGCTTTATGTCCCAGTGCCGTAACAACGGAAGAGTCGACACCGCCGGACAGCGCGTTAATTGCCATGCCGTCGCCGACGATGTTTCTGATTTCCCGAACCTTTTCCTCGATAAATATTTTCGTGTTCATATTCTTCGCTTTTATTTCTTTGGTTTTCATAATGAAGGCTCCTGCAGCTGAATTTGTGTTCACTTCCTTAGATTAATTTAGAATTCGTTTCAAGCATTAATGTGCCGTTTTGTGCAAATTATTGGACGGTATAGTAATAAAAAATTAAAGTTGTAAATTTTGCGGGATAAGGGTAAAAACTTCTAAAGATATTAATAAATTGAGAGGAAACTACATGAGACAGATTAAAATTATGCCGTGCCTGGATATGAAAGACGGGCGCGTGGTCAAAGGAGTTCATTTCGTGGATTTGGAAGAAGCGGGAGACCCGATGGAAAACGCCACTTTTTATCAGAAAGAGGGAGCGGATGAACTGGCGATGCTGGATATTGCCGCGACGCTGGAAAGCAGAAAAACACGCCTTACGTGGGTGAAAAAGGTGGCTTCTGTTATCGATATTCCTCTTACTGTCGGCGGCGGAATAACGAATATAGAAGACATTGAACTTGTCCTGCAGGCGGGCGCAAGCAAAGTTTCCATGAACAGCGCGGCGGTGAAAACCCCCGCGCTAATTGCAGAGGCGGCAAAAAAATTTGGTTCGGATAAAATAACAGTGGCGATTGACGCGAAAAGAAACAAAACCATGCCTTCCGGATTTGAACTGGTTGTTTCCGGTGGCACAAAGCCTTTAGCCAAAGACGCGGTTGAGTGGGCGAAAAAATGCGAAGAACTGGGCGCGGGTGTTATTTTGCCCACCAGCATGGACGGGGACGGCACAAAAGCAGGTTATGATATCGCGTTCATCAAAGCGATTTCTTCTGTCGTGAAAGTGCCTGTGGTGGCTTCGGGCGGGGCGGGAAGACTGGAAGATTTTTACGAAGCGGCGGCCAAGGGTGGTGCGAGTATCCTGCTTGCGGCATCGGTTTTTCATTTTCGTATAGTCAATATTCGGGAATTGAAAAATTATCTGCGGGGAAAAGGATTGTCGGTTGCCGGGGGGAAATAGCCGCGGTTTGTGTGGTGATGAAAGCGAGAAATATGGTTCAACGCCGCATTCATGAGGGCAGATAAAAATGAGCAGACCGTATCATTTGTTAAAATACGGAAAAGGCGACAGCGAAAAGTTTACCGTCATAGCGCACCGCGGCGCTTCTGCCTATTATCCGGAAAACACCCTTGTATCTTTTGCGGCGGCAATAAGTCTTGGCGCCGGGATGGTTGAATTTGACGTTCAGTTAAGCCGTGACGGGGAAGTCGTTGTGTTTCACGACGAAAAACTTTCCCGTTGCACGAACGGCAGGGGAAAGCTTGCCGCTTACACTCTTGCGGAGCTGAAAAAACTTGACGCCGGAAAATGGTTTGACGAAAAATTTAAGGGTGAAAAAATTCCGACACTGAAAGAAGTTTTATCTCTCTGTAGCGGGAAAATTGCCGTTAATATTGAAGTTAAAACCGAGGCGGTTGCTGACAAAACCGCCGGCGGTATTGAAGAAAAGTGCCTGAAGATTGTCGGACAAACCGGCATGAGCCGGTACGCTGTGTTTTCCAGTTTTGATCCCCGGGCGGTGCAGCACTTGAAGCAAATTGACAACAGCGCGGCTGTCGCCGTTTTGTTTGAAAAAAAATTTTACGGCGTAAAACCGCCCTCGGAAATTGTTGAAATGCTTGGCGCGGATTGTTTCAACTGTTCATACAGAGAACTTAACAAAAAGTGGTTGCGGGACATTAAAACGCATAATATTCCTGTCAATGTTTACACTGTTGATGAGGAGAGGGAAATGCGGCGGCTTTTGGAGGCGGGTGTGGACGGAATTTTTACCAACAAACCGGATGTTTTGAAAAAGGAAGCGGCTGATTTTTTTCAGCGAAAAATAGGAAAATAAACGTGGATAAAAGCGGTTATGGAAATATCAAACGTGCTGATTAAAACAATTGTGGCATCGCTAGACGTCTTGACACGGGTATCCGGCATGGATATTCGTGTTCACGGCAAGGAAAATGTTCCCGACCAGCCGGTTCTTTATGTTGTTAACCACTTCACGCGTCTGGAAACTGTTTTGATGCCTTATATTATCAAAAAAACGATACAAAAATATCCTCTGTCACTGGCGGATAAGTCATTTTTTAACAGCAGGATGGGCCATGTCATGGCCAAACTTGGTGCCATTTCCACCGCCGATCTGAATCGCGACGCACTTTTAATCAGAGCTCTGCTGAAAGACAGCAATCCTGTTATTATTTTTCCGGAAGGTCAGATGATCAAGGATAAAAGGCTCATCGAAAAGGGCAGATACATGGTTTTTAACACGGGGGCAAGAAGGCCGCCGCATACGGGAGCCGGGCATATTGCCTTACGGTCCCAGTTCATCAGGGAAGAATTGAAACTGTTTCGCGAAAGAGGCGATGACTCGTCGATAAAGGAAATTGCCCGGCATTTTGGTTTTGACGCCGCCGATGTTGATAAAATTCTACAAAAGGAAACATATATTGTGCCGGTAAATGTCACCTATTATCCGATACAGGCCAGGGAAAATGTCATCAGCAGACTGTTGAGCAGATTTGTCGAAGATATCTCCGGACGTTTTGAAGAAGAAATGCTCATAGAAGGCTCCATGGTCACGCAGGGCGTGGATATTGATGTAAACTTTGGCAGGGCTATACCGATGAAAAAGTATATAAAGGCCAGCGCCCGCCTGCACAAGATGTTGTCCGATCAAAAACTTTATCTGCACCCGGGGGAGTTGAAGTATGCCGCCCCGTTCAAAAAACTCTATATTCGCATCATGTACGAGTACATGGATGCCATTTATTCAATGACGACCGTAAATCACGACCATTTATTTTCTTATGTTTTGTCAAAATACAGAAAAAATAAAATCAGGGAAGACGATTACAAAAACCGGGTTTTTCTGGCCATAGAAAATCTGCGCCGGTGCGGACTGACTAATTATCATACGTCTTTGAACAAGAAACAATTTTATCTGCTCACGGATGACGTTCATGAAAAATACGAACGCTTTATCAGCTCGTCAACCGCCGCCGGCCTCATCTCTCTGGAGAAGGGCTGCCTCATTAAAAATAAATATCGTTTCAGCAAAACCTACGATTTCCATACGATAAGGAAAGACAATATCATCGAAGTTCTGAAAAATGAAATAGAGCCTCTGCGGAATCTTACAAAAGCACTTAACCGCCTGATGTTATTGCCCGACTCCTATATCAGACGAAAAATCAGAAACCATTTTATTGAACTGGATAAAAAACTTTTTGAAGATGATTATCAGAAGTATTTTCTTGAAGGAGAAAGCAAGCCGAAAAACATTGGGGCGCCTTTTTTCTGGAAACACATGCTCGGGAAAAAAGGAGTCATTCTGGTGCATGGTTACATGGCCGCGCCGGAGGAAATAAAGCCGCTCGCTGAGTATCTTTATAAAAGTGGCTACAGCATTTATGGTGTGCGCCTGCGGGGACATGGCACGGCGCCGGAAGACCTGGCTTCCCGTAATTGGGAAAAATGGTATGATTCTGCGGGTCGCGCTTACATCATCATGAAAAGCTGTATTAAATCATTTGCCATTGCCGGGTTTTCCACCGGTGGAGACATAGCCTTGCTGCAGGCAGCGAACAAACCGGGCAGATTCAAGGCGGTAATATCGATCAATGCGCCGCTCAGACTTCAGCATATTTCCTCGAAGCTTGCTTCGGTGATTGTTGCCTGGAACAAGTTACTGACAAAATTCAAAGTGCAAAAAGGGAAAATGGAGTTTGTCGAGAACGATCCGGATAATCCTCATATCAATTATTTGCGCAATCCGGTATACGGCGTGTATCAATTGGAAAAACTGATGCAGATTGTTGAAGAGAAATTGGAAAATATCAGTGAACCCGTGCTGGTTTTGCAGGGCTCGAATGATCCGGTGGTAAATCCTGTGAGTGGACGGGAAATTTACAAAAAAGTAAAAGCCAAGAAGAAAATATTTGCGGAAATCAAAGCGGACCGTCACGGAATACTGCGCGGTGTTCAAGCTGAAAAAGTCAACGCGAAAGTTCTGGATTTTCTTGACGGCGTATTTTAAATTATGCGCCCGGTTATTAAGCAACCATAGTGTAATGCTTTTCGCGGAAAAGCCTCAGGCAAACGTCCACCACCTCGGCGTCGTAGAGAATGCCTCTGTTCTTTAGTATTTCTTCCAGCGCGGTTTCAGTGCTGTAAGCGGCGCGGTACGGGCGGTGAGTGGAAATTGCCTCCACCACGTCGGCGACCGCCAGAATTTTGGATTCCAACAGGATATCATTTTCTTTTAATCCATGAGGATAACCGGCGCCATTGACTCGTTCGTGATGTTCCAGTACAACACGGGCAATCGGCCAGGGAAACTCAATGTCTTTTAAAATTGTGTGCCCCGAGACCGGATGCGTCTTTATCAAATTGTATTCCAAAGTCGTAAGTCGTGTGGGTTTGGTGAGAATTTCCGACGGTATCGATATTTTGCCGATGTCATGAATCAGACTGGCCATACGGATTCCCTCTATTTGCTCGTCGGATAATTTCATTTCCGTGGCGATTGCCTGAGCTAAATGCGCCACGCGTCGTTGATGTCCGGCCGTGTAGGGATCCCTTGTTTCCACCGTAACCGCCATGGCGTTGATAGTGGCCTGCAGGGCTTTGCGCATTTTTTTGAGATTTTCCTGCCGTTCAGCTTCTATTTTCTTTTTATCCGTGATGTCCTGCACCATGCCCTGGTAGTAAATTAATTGCCCTTTCTTGTCGCTAATGGGATGCATGCTGAGGGATAGCCATACGCGTTTATCATCTTTGCGGTAAAATTCGGTTTCAAAATTTGTTATTGAACCTTGTTTCCCGACAAGATTAAGCAACCTTTGCCTGTCTCCGGGATGCACATAATGTTGATGGGTGATGCTTTTGACGGATTTCATCATTTCTTGTGGCGAATCATAACCCAATATACGCGCGAAACCGGGATTTATGGTGATGTATTGCCCATCAGCGGTGGACTGATAAATTCCTTCCTGCGCATTTTCCACCAGGGAACGATATTTTTCTTCACTTCGTAAAAGAGCGTCCTGAGCTTTTTTCTGTTCCGTGATATCGACGGAAAAGCCGATGATGCCGATTATTTTTCCGCTTTTATCACGGTAAGGAACTTTATCAGTTTGCAGCACCATTGAGCCTTTTCTTGTCTTTATTGTTTCCAAAATGCCTATTTTAGGTTTCCCGCTGGCAATGATTTCCCTATCTTCTTGCAGAAATTGCGCTGCATGCCGAGGATTGATTATCTCGTTGCTTTTACTTTCGATTTCTTCTTTTGTTAGGCCGGTTTGTTCAAGAAGCGCTTTGTTGACACGGGTGAATCTGTTTTGGGCGTCCTTGAAGTAAATCATGATGGGCGACGATTCGATCATGATTTCCAGCTCTTCATGTTTCTTTCTAAGTTCTTCTTCTGCGTGTTTCCGTTTGGTGATATCCCTGGCCACGCCGTGGATTCCGGTCAAAACACTCTGCTCGTTTCTAATGCCGCTGATGATCACATCCATCCAGCGGGTGGAACCGTCCTTGTGATAAAATTCCAATTCTTTCTTTACCGCCCTTGCAGGATCCGCGTCGCCCTGCTTTTCGCGGGCAAGCTCTTCGGCCAGAGCATTCAGCGCCCAGGACAACGATTCAGGCGTCAGTTGCTCATCGACGCTTTGCCGTTTGCGTTCTTCCGGGGTGAATCCCAGCACGCTTTCTACGGAAGGACTGACATAGGTTGTGCGCAAATCATCTATATTGGCCATCCAAACGATGTCCGTCATTGCTTCCGTCAGAAAACGGTACTTCTCCTCGCTTGCCCGCAGGACGTCTTCCGCCGTTTTACGCTCCGAAATGTCACGCACAATTCCTTTGAAGCCGATTATTTTACCGGCGGCATCTTTGCGGGGGGTTATGGAGGCCTCAATCCATGTTTTAGAGCCGTCCTTTCTGATGATTTGATGTTCTGATGTTTTACCCGGTTTTCCCGTTAAATAGACTTCACGGAATTCTTTATAAACTTTTTTTGCCGTTTCCGGAGAAGTGTAATCTCGGTTGTTTCTGCCGATTATTTCCTGGCGGGAATAGCCGTTGATCCGGCAGACGGCATCATTGACAAATGTTGTATTGCCGGCCAGGTCAACTTCGTAGTAACCTTCTTCCATGGTTTCCAGAATCGTGCGGTATTTTTCCTCGCTTTGCTGCAAAGCTTTCTCCGCCACTTTCTGTTTAGTGATATCATGGTAAATAATCTGGAACTGCTTTTTGCCATTCCAGACAATCTCTTTGCGGAATGCCTGAAGGTTGCGGATTTCGCCATTTTTCCGTACAATATTTATTTCATATTCAGTAGGGCTTTCTTTTCCCTGGTTTCGTAAGGCTTTTCTTGCCAGATAATCTGCGTAACTCTCCGGGGTATAGCGTTTTTTTAAGGGTGTTTTGTTTAATTCTTCAATCGTTTTGTATCCGTAAATATCAAGTATTGCTTGATTGGCATAAATTGTTTTACCATCAGCAGTCACGATGCGGATGCCCAGGGGCGATTCATCAAGCGAACGGCGAAAATTTTCTTCGCTTTGCCGCAGGTTTTCTTGGACCAGCTTTTGTTCGGTAATATTGCGGATGATTCCTTTAAAACCGGTTTTTTTGCCGGAAGCGTCTCTACGCAGATCGATTGATGTTTCAATCCATATTTTAGACCCATCTTTTCTGATGGTTTCATGTTCGGAGGTTGTTGCCCGCCGCCCCGTTTTATAAACTTGTTCAAATATTTGATGAATTTTTTTTGCTGTTTCCGGTGTAGTGATGTTACGGTTGTTCATGCCGATTACTTCCTGACGGGTATAACCGTGCATTCGGCACGCAGCATCATTGACAAAAGTTATATTTCCATTGAGGTCAACTTCATAATATCCTTCTCCCATGGTTTCGAGAATGCCGCGATATTTTTTCTCGCTTTCCTTTAATGCTTCCTCTGCTTGCTTGCGTCGAGTGATATCGTTTCCCACGCCTAAAACAGCTTTCCGGCCGTGCCAGATAAAAGGACTGATAGTTAAATCCAAGTGTTTTATTTTATCATGAACCTTATATGCTCTTTCTATTCGCCCCCCGCTTTGCCATAAGCGTTTCAGCTTTGGTAAAATATTTTCTTCATCAATTATGGTGTTCCTGACGTGCTTTTTCAGCAGTTCTTCTTTTGAACATTCGAGAAATTGCAGCGCGGCATTATTGCCGTCGATGTAACTGCCTTGCGTATCGATAGCGAGAACCGGATTTGCCATTTTTTCGAACAGGGTACGGTACCTTTCCTCGCTTTTGCGAAGGCTGTCTTCTGCTCTCTTGCGTTCCGTAATATCGCGGAAAAAGGCCGAGAAGTATTTTTCTCCATTGATTGTTAAGGAGCTGGAGCTGATATCCGCATAGAAAACAGATCCGTCGTTACGACGAACGGGTATTTCGCTGGAAAAGGAAAGGAGTTTACTATTCAAATGTTTCTGAAACTCCGCCTTAATTTTTTTTGCCCACTCTTTAGGGGGATGCAGAGAAGAGATTGTTCTGCCGACAAGGTCTTTTGTGGAACAGCCCATCAGTTTAGCCATGGCTGCGTTGCTGAAAATTATCCTGTTTTTTTTATCGAAAAAGATGATACCGTCCTGACTGTGTGTAATTATATTACGGAATTTTTTCTCGGATTCTTTCAGGTTGTATTCTGTTTGTTTTTGCCGGGTGATGTCATTGTAGATGGCGACAATTTCACCGTTGGGTGTTTTGTAAACGTAATTTTCTTTCCAGCCTGAGATGCGGTTATCTTTGTAAAAGGCAACGGGGTGCCGTTGAGGTCTGCCGGTTTTCCATACCTGTTGAAACACTTTGAATAAACCGAGCTTTTTAACACCCGGAAATACCTTAAGTACTGATTTGCCGATGATGTTTTTTCTATTGACATTTTCTGCCTTTTCGGCTGCTCGATTAAATGCCCTGATGATAAAATCTTTTCCGTTTGCACTGGCGGTATAAACGGCCACGCAACTGTTCATATGCTCAAATAATTGCCGGAAATTCCGTATGCTTTCGGGGGAGGATTTCAGTGCTTTCTTTATCTGCCCGGGATTTGTTTCCCTTATGTTTTTGGATTTTTCTGCGGTAAAAAATTTTCTTTGAGGAATTCTGGCTTGTTTTGAGGCTTTTTTTGAAGAAAGGGTTCTTGTTTTCACCGGTGATCCTCAGTTACGACTGCTGAAACTATTACCTTGGCTAGTGGGGAAAGCGGCATTTTATAATCAAACCATTTTCTCCTTGGAATGTAAAATACAGTATAAGATACAGCCACAACAGCTATAAAACTTTTAATCTGGCTAAATTTTACTATACAAATTACTGAAAATCAAAGTAATATATAAACCGTTTGGCCGTTTTTTGTATACTGATGTGGCAATGGGTAATTAACTATTGAAATTGTTTGTGATGTTTTTTATAGTGAAAACAAAAAAGGAGATTTCATGGAAGATCGTCAATTTGGTCGTCTACGTTTTATTTGCGGGGAAAATTATGGAAAGTATCCGTTCAATCATTCGGTTTATATTAAGGGGAGCGAAGCACGTATCATTATTGACCCTGCCTGTTCTTTGGAAAAACTCACCCGTCTGCGCGATCAAGAAGGAGTGGACATGATTTGGCTTTCTCACTGGCATGAAGACCATTTCCATTACATGTATCTTTTTGATGGCGCTCAGCTATGGATTTCGGAAACAGATTTCCCGCCGCTTACGGATGTGGAAATATATCTGAACTGGTATGGGATAGACGATGCCAAAATCCGCACCTACTGGAATAAACTTGTGCACGAAGAATTCAATTATCAGCCCCGGACTTCGGCAAACTTTTTTCCGATAAACGAAGAGGCGGATATCGGGGGCATTCGCGTGCAAACCATTGCCACGCCGGGTCATACTCCCGGATACCTTTCTTTTTTCTTTCCCGAGGAAGAAGTTCTTTTTATCGGCGACTATGATTTGACGCCTTTTGGGCCCTGGTACGGCGACGCGGCTTCGAGCATTGAAGAAACCATTGAATCTATTAGACTTCTTAAAAAAATTCCAGCCAAGAAGTGGATTGCTTGCCATGAAAAAGGCCTGTTTGAGGAGAATCCGGGAAGACTTTGGGATGATTATGAAAATATCATATATGCGCGGGAGAAACGCATTTTGGATATCGTGTCCGGAAAGCCCAGTACGCTGGAGGAAATCGCTTCCGCCTGGCCGATTTACGGCAGGCCCAGAAAACCGCTGGAATTTTTCGAACCTAACGAGCGCGTTTTGGTCAAGAAGCACCTGGAACGTCTGCAAAAAAATGGTCTGGTTGTCAAAGAAGGAGATAAATACCGCAAAATATGAAAATCATCCGGGGGGTGTGTAAAATTATCGGGCTTGATAAAACACTGCCGCGGTCGGAAGAAATATTAGTAGATGCGACTGTAAGCATTACAGTTCGCCGCTATAAAGCAATTTTAATGTTCTATTAGAATGAAAGAACTAACTATTTTTAATCATAGCCTCTTCAACTGTTTGAGTTCGGTTCGATAGATGACTGTTTTTACTGCAGGTAGTTTGCTCTGTAAATTTTGCTTCGAAAAGAAGAAACGATGAGAAAAATGCTGCGCGTTATGTATCAGCCTTACAAGTGGCTGATCTTTGGTCCCTACTTGGCAATATCCACTATTTTCTTCGGTTCGTTAACGATACTCATGGCTTTTCTGACTAATCCCCGGACAACCAGCTTTGTGTGCGGAACCATCTGGGCGCGGCTCAATGGCTGCCTGACGCCCATGCTTGTTAATGTTAAAGGAAGGGAGAACGTTGTAAAGACTCAGTCTTACGTCATTATCGCGAATCATCAGAGTCAATATGACGTATTTGTCGTCTACGGCTGGCTGGGGATTGATTTTAAATGGGTGATGAAGCAGGAATTGAGAAAAGTGCCCGGCATCGGAATTGGATGCGAAAAGGTCGGGCATATTTTTATTGATCGCTCGAATCATGAGAAAGCCCTTGCTTCATTGCAGAAAGCGAAAGAAAAAATCGTCAACGGCACATCGGTCATGTTCTTCCCGGAAGGCACACGTAGCAAAGACGGGTCACTCGGCGAATTTAAGAAGGGTGCTTTTAAGATGGCCCTCGACCTCAAACTCCCAATCCTGCCGATTACGATTATCGGCACCAATAAAATTCTGCCGTCGAATTCTATAGATCTTTTTCCCGGGAAGGCGCGGATGATAATTCATAAGCCGATTGATACGTCAGGCTATACCGATGCAAATCTTGATGAACTGGTGAGTTTGACTCGCCGCGTGGTCGAATCCGGCCTTGTTGAGACGGTATCCAAATGATTTTTTAATGACCCTCAGAGGCGCAGTTAAGATTTCCTTGACAGACCAGACCACGTTTTTTATGCTTCACCAGATAAAAAAACGGGTTCTTTCAAGTATGTTGCTTATGAAGTATAGAACCGGCGGCATATCGTAGAAAGACAGTAATAAGGAAAAACCGAAGGAAATAAAAAATGCCCATCACAGAAATTCTTGCTCGTAACGCCGCGTTGTATGGAGAAGAAGTCAGTCTTGTTGAAATCAATCCCGAAATAAAGGAAGTAACGGCAAACTGGAAAGATTATGAACTGGTTGAACCAGATCCCGAAAGGAGATACCGCCGGGAAATGACCTGGCGCGAATTTGACGACAAAGCCAATCGCCTGGCCAACTTTTTACTGGGCCGAGGTCTGCAAAAAGGGCACAAGGTCGGAATTCTGCTCATGAACTGTCTGGAGTGGCTGCCGATTTATTTCGGCATCCTGAAAACCGGCGCCATCGCCGTGCCGCTCAACTACCGCTATACGGAAGAGGAAATAAAATACTGCCTCGACCTGGCCGAATGCGATGTATTGATTTTTGGTCCGGAGTTTACGGGGAGAATTGAGGCGATCGGGGAGAGGATTCCAAACGTAAAAATACGGTTGTTTCTGGGGCAGAACTGCCCCGCGTTTGCCGAAAGTTATTACGCGCTCACGGCGTGTTGTTCCTCTGTGGCTCCGAAAATTAAGCTTTCCGACGATGATGACGCCGCCATATATTTTTCCTCCGGCACCACCGGTTTTTCCAAGGCGATTCTTCATGCGCACCGCGCCTTGATGCTCTCCTGCGAAGTGGAAATGAATCACCACAAGCAGACGCGTGAGGATAATTTTCTCTGTATCCCGCCGCTTTATCACACCGGCGCGAAAATGCACTGGTTCGGCAGTTTTCTTGCCGGAAGCCGCGCCGTTTTGCTGCGCGGTGTCAAGCCGGGATGGATTATCAAAACGGTTTCCGAAGAAAAGATCACGATTGTCTGGTTGTTGGTCCCGTGGGCGCAGGATATTCTGGACGCCATCGAGCACGGGGATTTAAAGCTCGCGGATTATAAACTTGCTCAATGGAGACTGATGCATATCGGCGCCCAGCCCGTTCCGCCCAGTCTCATTAAACGCTGGAAACAAATTTTCCCGAATCATGAATATGACACCAATTACGGCCTTTCGGAATCGATCGGTCCGGGCTGTGTCCATCTGGGCATCGAGAACATCCACAAAGTCGGCGCGATCGGCAAGGCCGGTTACAAGTGGGAAGTGAAGATTGTGGATGAAAACGGACGCCCCGTGAAGCCGGGCGATGTGGGCGAGCTGTGCGTGAAAGGACCCGGCGTGATGAAATGCTATTACAATAATCCGGAAGCCACCGCTGAGGTTCTCAAGGAAGGCTGGCTCTATACAGGCGATATGGCGCGCGTGGATGAAGACGGCTTTATTTATCTGGTCGACCGCAAAAAAGACGTCATCATCACCGGCGGCGAAAATATCTATCCGGTGCAGATTGAGGATTTCCTGCGCACGCATAAAGCTATCAAGGATGTGGCGGTGATCGGATTGACCGACCACCGTCTGGGAGAAATTGTCGCGGCGATCATTGAACTGAAGGCGGGCTTTTCCGCATCCGAAGTGGAGATAGCAAAATTTTGCGAAGCTTTACCGCGCTACAAGCGTCCCCGCCGGATTATTTTTGATAAGGTGCCGCGCAATCCCACCGGAAAAATTGAAAAGCCGCGGCTGCGCGAAAAGTATTGCGGCAGCAGAAGTCTTGTCGAAATGGAGACGGAAGGCTAGTAAATCGGTAAAAGTCTTTTCTTTGCCGCCCTTAGATTTGACTTGATAAAACAGCCGCAGAATTGTACAAAAGACGCACGTAATTTCTGACCCTGCATGAGATTTGCCGGGATTTATTGATAGCTTTGCGCAAGTCATAAACGAAAGGGAGAAAATATGATTGCTTATCAACTCTCTATTTTCGCGGAAAATAAGCCGGGAAAGTTGGCGGCGGTAACCAGCGTTTTGAATAAAGAAAAAATAAATATTCGGGCGACAACGATAGCCACGGCGGATACATTTGGCGTGGTCAATTTGATTGTGGATGACCCCCAGCGCGCTGAAGTGGCTTTGTCTAAAGCAGGCATGACCGTGCATTTGCGCGAAGTATTGGCCGTTTTGATTCCGGATAAACCCGGAGGATTGGATGCTCTCACACAATTACTGCATAAAGAAAGGATAAATGTTAATAACGCCTATGGGTTTGTGCTGGAGAGTTCCAAAAGCGCGGTGTTTGTCGTAGATGTCGACCAGATGAAAAAAACAGAAAAACTTCTGGAAGAAAACGGATTTAAAACTCTGGATACCAGGGCTCTTTCGGCAATGTAATAACATGGAGGATGCAAAATGACACATCTGGATAAAGGGAAATACTATGAAAAACACCCTAAAGATTCCCGTGTGGATGAAAGTTTAAAAGAAGCAATCCTCGCGCAGACCAAAGATAACAATATTGCCTGTAAGAAAGCGGAGGGAATTGCCGGGGAAAAAAGAGTGACCATTGCGGAAGTCGGCAAAGCCATCGATATACTGAATATAAATATTATTGAATGTCAGCTGGGGCTTTTTGGTTACGGCGATAAGAAAAAAATCGTTCAGCCGGCAAAAGAAGTCGCTACGGAATTAAAAACGAAGATAGAGCAGTCACTGCAAAACGGGAACCTTTCCTGCGTGTCCGCCTGGAAGATTGCCGCGGAATTAAGCATTCCCCGAATGAGGGTTTGCGCCGCCTGCGAAGCATTGGAGATAAAAGTCAAACCATGCCAGCTGGGAGCCTTTTGATTTGCGAAGATTCACGTTGATCTTGATGTTTACGCTACCGCACATATAAGTTAATGCCCCTTTAGTTTTTTTGGAAATTCAAAATTTGTTTAGCTTACGATTGGCTGTTCTTATTGCGTTGAGATGTTTTTTCCGTAAAAAATCTTTCTTGGAAGTTATATATAGAAGGATATGACACTTAACTGGCAGAAGGTGTACAGAGAAAAACTAACCGACGCGGAAAGTGCGTTGTCGAGAATCCGACCTGGAGCGCGTGTGTTCATTGCTTCCGCGTGCGGTGAACCGCAGCTGCTGGTTCAAACGCTCCTTGATATGGCGAAGAAATTTGCTGATGTGGAAATAATTCACTTTCTTGACCTCGGCCTTACTGATTATACAAAGGAGGTATATACCGAGCATTTTCGTCACAACGCGCTTTTTATCGGTGCAAACGCTCGTGCCGCAATCAAGGCCGGCCAGGCCGACTATACCCCCATTTTTTTGTCCGAGGTTGGTCTTTTAATGCAAAGAGGTTCTTTCCCCATCGATGTGGCTTTGATTACCGTATCCCCCCCTGACCCCAACGGTTATGTTAGCCTCGGTATTTCCGTGGATATCACCAAGACGGCTGCGGAAACGGCGCCGTATGTGGTGGCGGAAGTAAATCCGAACATGCCCAGAACATTGGGAGACAGCTTTATTCACGTGAGTGAGATTTCCGCTTTCGTGGAAAATGACGCGCCGCTTCTGGAGTTGGTGCTGAAGGCTCCCAGCCATATTGCCCGGGCGATAGGACAGCTGATTGCCGATTTGATTGATAATGAATCCACCCTTCAGACAGGCGTGGGGAGAATTCCCAATTCTGTTTTTCCCTATTTGGCCAATAAAAGAGATTTGGGTATTCACACGGAGACTTTTACTGACGGCATCATCGATTTGATAGAGAAGGGGGTTATCACCTGCCGAAAAAAATCGCTGCATCAGGGAAAAATTGTCAGCAGTTTCTGCATGGGCACCAAACGCCTCTATGATTATGTTAACAATAATCCGCTCTTCGAATTTCGTCCGTGTCACTACGTCAATGATCCGTATGTGATTGCCAAAAATGACCGCATGGTGTCCATAAATTCCGCGCTCACGGTTGATTTAACGGGACAGGTGTGCTCCGATTCTCTGGGGTTTGAATTTTACAGCGGTATCGGCGGGCAGGTGGATTTTGTGCGCGGTTCGGCAATGTCGCGGCGGGGGAAATCCATCATGGTGCTTCCGTCCACGACGGAAGACGGAAAAATTTCCAGAATTGTTCCTTATCTTTCACCGGGCAGCGGCGTGGTCGTAACGCGCGGAGATATTCATTATGTGGTGACGGAATACGGAATTGCTTACGTGCACGGGAAATCTATAAGAGATCGGGCCATGATGCTGATTAATATTGCCCATCCCGATTTCCGCGACGAACTTCTGGAAGCGGCAAAAAAGCAGGGTTACATTTACCGTGATCAGAAGCTGCCGGCGGTTTTGTACCCGAAAGAATATGAAACTTTTTGGGCTGACAAAAAAGGCGCTAATATATTCTTCCGTCCGGTTAAGGCAACCGATGAGCGTGCTATTCAGAATTTGATTTACGGTCTGCCCGAGCAAGATGTTTACACCCGTTTTTTGCATAACCTGAAATCTTTTTCCCATAAGGTGGCTATGCCTCTGGCGGCCATTGACTATTATGATAAAATGGCCATTGCCGCGGTTATCGGCAAGGAGGAACCTGAAGGTCAGGAAAAAATCGTGGCTATCGGGCGTTATATTAATGATCCAAACACAAATTATGCGGAAGTGGCCTTCACAACACATCAGGAATGGCAGAACCGGGGCATCGGAACTTTTTTGTTGAGTTATTTGATTCAAATCGCCAAAGAGAAAAAAATTGCAGGATTTACGGCGGATGTGCTGTTGCGCAACAAACCGATGATGCAGGTGTTTTCCAAATGCGGCTATCCCATGACCGTTCATCTGGAAGCGGGTATCTATGAGCTGAAAATAGATTTCACCGCGGAACAAAAATGACGACGCGGCGTATTGGGCCATGGACAGCGAACCGAAAAAATCTTTTCGCCGGCGCAAGTTTTCCCCACAAATGGAATTTAGTATTTGTTGCCTCGGTTTAATACGCGGATGAATATTTGATTAATATTGTTTTGGTGGTGTCTTTCACGGTTCTTTTATAAAGTATTGCAGTAGCTTGCGTATCAGGGCGGCGTTTTTGCGTGTGCCAGCCAGAATTTTTTCCATGCTCAACGGTTCATCCAGGATACCATGGCAAAAATTGTCCACGGAACAGGCGCTGGCGTAGCGCAATCCCAGTTCCCGGGCGATTATAGCTTCGCTGGCCATGGTCATGCCCACAATATCGGCAAAGGTAGACATCATTTTGATTTCCGCTTTGGTTTCCAGGCGCGGCCCCGGTGTTTGCCAGTATGTGGCTTTTTCCCTGACCGGTATGGAGCAGCTTTGTGCCGCCTTAATCAATTTCCGGCGTACCTCTTCGTTTAAATCGGGAGTGATATGGGTCGCGCTGTCCCGAAAAACGGTCGGTGGGGCGGTAAAAGCAATGAAATCGTCGGGAATTACAATTACTCCCGGCGGCAGGTCCTTTTTTAAAGAGCCGGAAGAATTGACGCCCACTATTTCAGTGACGCCTATTTTTTGCAGTGCCCCTAAATTTGCACGGTAATTAATCATATGCGGTAAAATATGGTGATCCGGATCGTTGCCGTGGCGTAAAATCAGGGCTGTTGATTCGGTCAGATAAATCGTTGCCGGACCGAATTCGGTTTGAATCTTCTTGGGTTTGGCTTTTTTCAACAGCTCGCTTTTAGCCATAACGTGAGTCGTGGATATAATGCCGATAAGATTCATGTAAAACCTCCTTTAATATTAAAGTCATAGCAAATTAATATCGCCTCGTCAAAGAATTGTAATCCATGCGCTAAATAAAAATTTGACTTTTCGGATTGTATTATGACATAAAGTCCGCTAATGCAAAGCCTAGGAGGACGGGGTTAATTGAGTAATGAGTTTTTAGGTACGGCCACCGACGAGAACTTTGAACAAGAAGTTTTAAAAAGTGAAAAACCGGTGTTGGTTGATTTCTGGGCGCCTTGGTGCGGACCATGCAAGGCAATCGGGCCGATTATTGAAGAATTAGCCGCTCAGCTGAAAGACAGCGTTAAAGTAATGAAAATGAACGTGGATGACAGTCAGAAAACAGCGGTAAATTATAGTGTTCGCAGCATACCCACTCTGATTCTTTTTAAAGAAGGAAAAATTGTCGATACCATTGTTGGCCTTGTACCCAAAGAAAAGATAGAAGCGCTGGTCAAGAAAAGTTCGTAAAAAACTTTTTGTAAGGTAGATCATGCACTTTAAAATACTTCATGGAACTCCAAGCATCAGGCCGATTGTCGCGGTATTGGTGTTTTTATTTTGTCTCAGCGGCTGTCAGATATCTTTTTTAAATTTGTTCGGCGGCGGCAAAGAAAGAGTCAGGCATACCCCTGAAGGGCTTTACGCCGGTGGCGTATACGAGTTCAATAAGGGAAATTATAAAAAAGCGCGCGAGTATTTTACGCTGGTTAAAGAGGAATATCCTCTCCATGAAATGGCTATTATGGCCCGGATCGGTATAGCCGATTCCTATTTCAGCCAGAAAAAATATGCGGAAGCGGAAAACGAATACAATGATTTTATTATTTTTCATCCCACCAATGAAAATGTTCCCTACGTCCTTTATCAGATTGGAATGTGTCACTACAACCGTATCGAGGCAATCGACCGTGATCAGACATCGACGGTTCTGGCTAGGAGGGAATTTGAGAAGCTGTTGGCGCGTTATCCGGAAAGCAAATTTGCCCTTATGGCTGAAGAAAAACTAAGGGATTGCAAGCAGAAACTCGCGGAACATGAATTCTACGTAGGGCAGTTTTATTTCCATCAGAAAAAATATCAGGCCGCTCTGGCGCGCTTTGAAACGATAGAGCGAGAATACGCGAATGTAGGCCTGGATTATAAAGTCGCCTATTTCATCAATGAAACCAAGATAAGAATCGCCGAAGAGGAAAAATTGGAGCGGGAGAAGAAGCACAAACTGCAGAAGGAAAAAGAGGAAAAAACAAGGTCGGCGAGGAACTGATCTTCCGCCAAGTCGGTAACGTAAATCCCAGGATCAATCCAGTTCAAAATTAAGTTTTCGGATAATTGTTTGCCGGTCTTTTTCCGGATTGGTGGAAGTATCTATTTTAAAGTGAAGGCGCTCTGGAAATTCCCCAATGGCGTCGAAGTCGTTTTTCTGTTCTTGGAATATTTCCCAGCGTCCGTCAGAAATATTATCGCCTTCTTTCGCTCTTTTTCCCAGTCGCTTGCGGATAATTTTATCCGGGCAGGTGCATTCTATTATATAGAACGGCGCGCCCAGATATTTGGCCAGCGCGTAGGCTCTTTGACGCTCGGCGCGCTTTTTGAATGAGGCGTCGATTATCACGGGTTTTCCTTGCTTTATGTAGTGCTCCGTTAGTTGGTAAATTTTTTCATAGGTGAGACGCGAGGTTTCGTCGGAATAGATTCCCTTGCCGAAATCTTCGTGCTTGCTTTGCGTCGGTTTGATATTCGTCAGTTCCTTGCGCACCGCGTCGGTGCGAATTACCTGAGCGCCCAGATTCCTGGCCAGGGCGCGCGCCTGATAGCTTTTCCCCGCGCCCATCAGTCCCGCGGTCAGGATTAAAACCGGTTTTTCCAGCCGCGCGGCATAATTATAGGACAGCTCAAAATACTTTGTCGCTGTTCTTGCGACTTCCCGCCGTTCATTTTCCGTTATTTCTTTTTGATCCAGACGAAAACTTATAACTTTGCCGCGCACGTAAGCGTAATAACAGCGGTAGAAATTGAGCAGCCTCGGCAAATCGCCGTCCCCGGAATATCTGAGATAGGAGCGCACAAATGAATCCGCGTAAGAAGCGTAGCCGTTGAAGTCGAGGTCCATTGTGAAAAAGGCGACTTCCGCCGCCACGTCGGAATAACGGAAGCGTTCGTTGAATTCGATGCAGTCGAAAACTATGATATCATCGGCAATGCAGATGTGTTCCAGGTGCAAATCGCCGTGGCAATCACGGATTTTGTGCTCTTTCACTCTTTTTTCAAAAAGACTTTTGTTTTTGTTCAAATAGGTTTTTACGTAGTCGCTGATAAATTCATGCTGATAGAAAGGTATGGTTATATCGATGTATTTTTTTGTCTGGGCAAAATTTTCTTCATGGTTATGGCGGATTGTTTCCAGGCCTCCCATTTCATCGATGTGGCCGCCGGTTTGCGCGCCGGTATGAAAGCGGGCGATTTTTGCCGCCACCGCTTCCATAATATCTTCCTTTACTTTTCCCGCTTTAAGCAGAGATTTGAGCATTTTGTCCATAGGCAGCTTTTTCATCACTACCGCGTAATCGACCACGGTTTTACCCCGACCATGAATGAAATTTGCGCCGTCGTTTTGTGAAAGCTCGGCAACATCGAGATAAATGCTGGGCGCCAGACGCCTGTTTAATCTTAGCTCTTCCTCGCAGTAAAACTTTCTTTTTTCCAGTGTGGTGAAATCCAAAAAGCCGAAATTGACGGCCTTTTTGACTTTATAGACAATATCGTCCGCGATGAACACATAAGAGATATGTGTCTGCACGAGTTCGACAGAACGAGGTTTATGAGGATAAAAATCGGGTCTGCTCATTGCCTCGATTAATCCGGGGTGGTTCATAAGTAAAAATCTTTCTCTTGCGTTAGTCAACGCTGGTTATTGATGCCGAAAACAATCTAATCAATAAAAACATCGATAATCAAGCGAAAATTAGTTTGTCTCGAAAGAAAAGTTTTGCTAATGTCACAAGTCAAGGGATTATTCATTTCATGTTCAAGAAATTGCGAAAAATTGCCACTACCAGAATTGCCGGTACTTTTCTTTACGTGATGATTCGCCTTTATTCGGCGACCTTCCGCGTGAAGATGGAAAACGAAGCTGAATGGGTGGAGACGCTGGAAAAGGGTGGACGGGTTTTGATTTGCCTTTGGCACCAGCAGTTTTTTATCGCGGTTCGCTTTCTTTCCAGATACAAAAAGTATAATCCCTGCGTCATGATTTCCAGAAGCCTGGATGGCGATATCGGCACGCGCGTTGTCGAAGCGGGCGGTGTTTCCGTGGCCAGGGGTTCTTCTTCCCGCAGGGGTAGCGCCGCGCTGAAGGAAATGATTGACATGCTCAAAAAAAGCGGTCTGGGCGCGCATATTCTGGACGGACCGCGCGGCCCCGCCGGCGTTGTTAAAACCGGCGCTATTGCCATAGCTCATGGAGCCGAAGCCCTTATTGTTCCCGCCTTTGTAACTGCTGATCGCGCCTGGTACGCGCGCAGCTGGGATAGATTTTTAATTCCCAAACCTTTCGCGAGAATAACTGTGCGCTTCTGTTCAAATATTACGCTGCCGCCCTTGAAGAATAAGGACGATTTTGAATCACAAAGAAAAAACCTGGAAAATATTTTGCGGCCGCATCTGATTTTACCGTAAGCAATTTATTTTCTGATCAGTGGCCGGTTTTCTGTCGCCCCATCTGTTCAAATATGCCCTGTCCGGTAAATATTTATCCATAGACATGGAAAAATTTTTATGTTAGTGAGCTTCATGTTTCGAGGTTAAAAATCCATGAAAATCCGTAAAATCGGCATGGTGGCCAACGTGGAAAAGGCGAAAATCGCCCAGCATGTCGGTCAGCTGAAAAAGTGGCTGGAAAAAAATGGCGCGGAAGTTTTTTTGGCGGAAGAAATTGCCGGTAAAATGCGCGCTTCCGGTGTCCACGCGTGGAGCGAGCTGGCGCGAAAGGTGCAGCTGCTTGTTGTTTTGGGCGGCGACGGCACGATGCTGCGCACGGCGCGTCACATTGCCCACTATAATGTTCCTATCGTCGGCATCAATATGGGCAGTTTCGGCTATCTCACCGAAGTGAATCTGAATGAAATGCATGCCGCGCTTGATTTGATTCTGCAGGGTAAGTTTGCCGTGGAAAAAAGAATGATGCTTTCCGTGTCGATTAAGAGTGGTAGTTCGGTTATCCGGGCAGGCGAAGCGCTTAACGACGTGGTCATCAACCGCGGCAACCTTTCCAGGATAACGGAGCTGGAAACGGAAGTGAACGGCGAGTATCTTACCACCTATAAGGCGGATGGCCTCATCATATCAACTCCCACCGGTTCCACAGCTTATTCTCTTTCCGCGGGCGGCCCGATTGTTTTCCCGGAAGAAGAGTTGATTATCATAAATCCCATTTGTCCGCACACGCTGACAAACCGGCCGATAATTTTCCCACAGAAAGCCGAATTGGTTATAACTCTCTGGTCGCAGGAAAAAGGCGCCACGGTAACTCTGGATGGTCAGGAAACCTACCAGATAAAATCCGGTGACTCCGTGATGATAAAAAAATCCAGGCACGCGGTAAAAGTGGTTCTTTCACCGCATCGCAGTTACTGGGAAATTTTACGTTCCAAACTGAGCTGGAGCGGTTTACCTTCAGGATCCGGGAAAAGAAAAAATGCTGAACGACCTGAGCATTAAAAACTTTGCCATTATTGACGAGTTGAACGTTTCCTTCGGTAAGGGGCTGAATATCATTTCCGGCGAAACCGGCGCCGGAAAATCTATTATCATCGGCGCGGTGAGTCTTCTTCTGGGGGAGCGCGCCACATCCGACATGATTCGCGCGCAGACTGATTCGACTGTTGTGGAAGCGCTTTTCGATATCAGCGCCTATGGCGGGCTGCGCCGCAAGCTTGAAGAAATGGGGTTTCCCGCTTCCGATGAGCTTGTTGTCCGCCGGGTAATTTCGCGCAGCGGCAAGAACAAGGTTTCGATTAACGGTCAAATGGCCACTCTCGCCAATTTATCCGCCATCAGCGAATCTTTAATAAACATCTGCGGCCAGCATGAACATCAGGTTATCTTAGACGCGGAAAATCACGTTGGTATACTCGATGAATTCGGGGGCTGCCTTGATTTGTTCAATGAATATTCGGCGGTTTACGGCCGCTATGTGGAAATCAGGGCGCAGATCAATAAGCTCGAAGGATTGCGGCGAAGCCGCGAAGAGAAAACCGAGCTGCTTAAATTTCAGTTAAAAGAAATCACGGATATTAATCCGCTGCCCGGTGAGGATAATCAGCTGACTGCTGAAAAAAAAGTTCTCGTCAACGCCCAAAAGCTTGCGGACTTGGCCGGGCAGGCCTACAACCTGCTCTATGGCGACGGAGATTCTGTCTGTGTCAAGCTCAAGGATGTGCAGAATCAGGTCAAGCAGATTAAAAATATCGATGATTCGCTGAAGCTTGCCGATACGGATATTGAAGCCGGTTACATTACGTTGCAGGAGGCGGCGCTGGCGTTGCGCGACTACGGCAAAAAAATATTTTTTGACCCGGAACGGCTGGTCGTGATCGACGAACGGCTGGAAATGCTGGGCCGGTTGAAGCGCAAACACGGCGGCACGCTGGAAAGCGTCTTGTTGCAGAAACAGAAAATTGAAAACGAACTCAAACAGGTTTTTTCCGTGACGGAAGAACTGGAAGGATTGGGAAAAGAAGAAAAAGTCATCAGGGAAAATCTAAGGCAGAAAGCGCTTGCTCTTTCCGCGCAGCGAAAGAAAGCCGCGGCAAAGCTCAAAAGCGCCGTGGAACGAGAAATTCATGAATTGAACATGCCGCATGCTTCCTTTGAGGCGCTTTTCAGGGAAGACGCCGCCGGTAAAAAAGTCGAAGATTACGGCCCCGGAGGAGGAGATGAAATAGAATTTTATCTGGCGGCGAACGTGGGCGAAGGCCTCAAGCCGCTCAACAAGATAGCTTCCGGCGGCGAATTGTCCCGCATCGTTCTAGCGTTGAAGAATGTTCTTTCGCGCACCGGTTCGGTGGCCACAATCATCTTTGACGAAGTGGACAACGGTATCGGCGGGGCCACGGCAGAAATTGTGGGAAGGAAACTCAAGGAAGTTTCCGCCAACCATCAGGTAATTTGCATTACGCATTTGCCGCAGATTGCCTGTTACGGCGAGGAACATTTGCACGTTTCCAAAAAAGTAGCTAAGGGGAGAACGATGACTTTTGTGGAAGAAATGGACGAGGAGCGGAGAATAGAAGAAATCAGCCGCATGCTCGGCGGTTTGAATGTGACGGAAACAACCAGGGAACACGCGCGGGAAATGATTTATGGTTCAAAAAAAATGAAGCGCGGAAATGTTGGGAATAAGTAATGCTGAGAAAAGCGCGTATTGACGATGTGAAGAGCATCCACCGGATGATAAATCTTTCCGCAGGAAAAGGCGAGATGCTGCCCCGTTCATTGATGGATATTTATAGTTCACTGCGGGACTTTTTTGTTTATTACGATGAGGAAAAATCGCAGGTCGTCGGCATTTGTGCGATGAATATTATCTGGGAAAATCTGGCGGAGATACGTTCATTATGCGTGGAAGAAAATTATCGCGGAAAGGGCATCGGCAAAAATCTGGTGGAAGCCTGCATATCGGAGGCCATCACGCTGGGTCTTTTCAAAGTATTTACGCTTACCTATAAGCGTGATTTGTTTGCCCGGCTGGGGTTTCGTGAAGTAGACCGCGCCACTCTGCCGGAGAAGATTTGGTCGGATTGCTTCCGCTGTTCCAAGTATCCTGATTATTGCGACGAAACAGCGATGATTATGGAATTATGAAATTATTTTTCACCTTTCTGCGCCTGGCGCTGATTCTCGCCTTTTTTGCCGGCTGCGTGCGCGCCGTTCCGCACGTTGCTCCTTCGAAGGAACTCGATTTTTTTCATCCCGTTGACGCCTCAGAAATACAGTTTGCCGACGACCTTGATTTTGCCCTGTTGGAAACGGCTATTTACCGGAGCATTAATTATTACGAAAACGCCGGGAAGGACAAAGTTTACCGCGTAGCGGGCAGACTGGTCGATGCGGCGAAACTGAAAGAAACTCTCATTGCGTTTAACGAAGTTGTGCGTCAATGCCCAAGCGCGGATGAACTGAAAAAAAACATAATCGCCGACTTTGATGTTTATCTGGCGACAGGTGCTGCTGCAGACAGAAAGGCGCTTTTTACCGGCTATTACGAACCGCTTCTGGAAGGCTCTTTTTCCCCCACGGATGAGCACAAATATCCCCTTTATCGCCCGCCGCCCGATTTGCTGGTCAGGCCGACGGAGGATGGCGGCAATATAATCGGCCGGATGGAGGGCGACGAATTTGTTCCTTACTACAGCCGCGCGGAAATTGATATGGGCGGTGCGCTGCGCGGCAAGGGCATCGAACTTATCTGGGTGAATGATCCTGTGGAGCTGTTTTCCCTGCATATTCAGGGTTCCGGCAAGGTGAAACTGGAGGGCGGCACGCTGATAACTGTTACCTATGCGCAAAATAACGGCCGGCCTTTCCGTTCGGCTACGCGGTTTATGCTCGACGAAGGAAAAATCAGCGGCGCGGAAGCGTCTTATCTCAATTTCAAAAAATTCATGAAGCGGAAGAGTGACGAAGAAATCTTAAAAATTTTCAGTCACAACGAAAGATATATTTTTTTTCGCTTTGCCGAAGGTGAGCCGGTTGGCTCGCTGGGCGAGCCGGTAACGCCGGACAGGTCTATTGCCACTGATCCGGAATTTTTCCCTCAGGGTGCCCTGGCCTTTATTCGTCTGCGCAAACCTGCTTTTGACGAACAGGGAAATATTCTGCGCCGGATTGAGTTTTCGCGTTTTGTGCTCAGCCAGGACAAGGGTTCCGCCATCAAGGGCCCCGCCCGTGTTGATTTGTTCTGCGGCTTTGGCGAAAAGGCGCGGGCCACCGCCGGCAGCCTCAAGGAAAAAGGATACCTGTATTTATTGATTAAAAAATAATTTCCAGCAGGTATTCTATTCTTTTTTCGGAAGAATTTCGCGCAGGGTTATTTCGTCGGTAGCGTACAGCACGGCGCGTTCGAGTGCTTCTTCCCGGAAGCGGTGAACTTTTAAGTATTCAGGGTTGTTGGCCATTGTCAGGAAAGCCTTGCGCGAGGGATAACGGATGAGCATCAGGACATCCCATTCTTCCGAGCCGTTTAAAAGTTCTTTCGGGCGGCTCAAAAAGATAACTTTCGCGCCGACATCTTCCGCATATTTGTTGGCTTCTTTCAGGTAACGGGCGTAGGATTCCTTGCCGCCTTCTTTTTTGAATTTCAGAAGATTGAGCATGACAAAAGGTTCGTTGTTCGGGTTATGAATAAACTCTTCCAGCTGTTCGGTATTCATTTTTACTCCGTCCATTTTTAAGTATCCTTTCTTAAATTATTTTATGGTTTGGTTCTTCTCTTGGCCGTGTTTTTTTGTTTCGCGTAAATAACAACGCGGGTCTTCCTCCAGGTAATCGCCGCTGTAGGCGTGTGCACGTCCCCGGCAGCCGCCGCAGACTGTTTTGTAATTGCACTTGCCGCAGGCGCCTTTTAATTTGCTTTCCCTCCGGCGCAGGTTCTTGAATATTTGTCCTTCATAATAAATTTCTTTGAAACTTTTTTCCCGGACGTTGCCGCCGCTGACCTCCACAAAAGGGCACGGCCACACGTCGCCGTTGGCTTTAATATAAACGAAGCCGCGTCCGGCGCTGCAGCCGTGAAAGACTTTACCGGCGAGGGCAAGCGGCAGGCCGGAACGGATGGAGCATTTTTCCAGGAGATAAGGCCAATATTGGGGGCCGGCCACCGGCTCGATGATTGTTGTCGCCGTTTTCTGTTTTTCGGAGATGAGTTCGCTCAAATATTTATTGGCGGTTTTTTTCAACGTGGCTTTTTCTATTTTTTCGCCTCGTCCCACGGCGACCAGTTGATACATCAGCATAATGCCTGCGCCGCATTTGTCGGCAAACTCGATAAGCGCGGGCAGATATTCCATGTTATATTCCATTGCCGTGGTGTTTATCTGCAGAAGGATGCCCGCTTTTTTTGTGGCTTCAATCGCGCGTTGCGTCAAGGCGAATGAGCCGGGTTTGTTCCGAATGAAGTCGTGAATGTCAGGGTTGGCCGCGTCGAGACTGATCGCGTTGCAGACCACGCCGTGGTCTTTCAGCCTGAAAGCCGTTTCTTCATCGATTAATGTTCCGTTGGTGGCGATGATGTTGGCCAGACCCGCCTGTTGGGAATGCCGCAACAGCTCAAATATGTCAGGGCGCGCCAGCGGTTCGCCGCCGGTGTAAATCAACGTGCGAAATTCTTTCACCGCGGCAATCATATCGATCAGTTTTTTGCCTTCCTCGGTGGTCAGTTCATCAGTTCCCGGTGCGCTGCTTACGGCATGACAATGAATGCACTTCAGATTGCAGGCATTTGTCACTTCCCAGACGGGATGGCCGGGATAGCCGATGCAGCCCATGCCCAGAGAGCCGTTGGCGACGGGGATAGAGGAAAAACCGTGACGGATGAGCCATTTCGGAAAGCGCCTCCAGCGGTTTAAATATCCCATCAGCAATACACTGCCCATTTGTCTGAGCAGCAGCGAGGGTGGATTAAAAAATGGTTTTACTTTAATGTTTTTGTTCATTTTACAATGTAAGCCATTAGATAACTGAGCGAAGTGCCCAGGTTGACGGCGATATTCAGGCCGCAAAGAATCTCCAGGAATTTGCGCTGTTCATATTTATGCCTCAGCATCATCAGAATAATGAAAAGAGAGATGATGAAGAACGGCAGATAGAAATAAACAGCAACGAGGGGAACGCCGAAGGAAACAGAGGCAAACATGGCCAGTGACGCCAACAGGCTCAAAATCACATAAATAACAAGGCCGGTTATTTTGCCTGCGCGGTTGAGCAGATTTCTTTTCCCGGCAGTTTTATCCGCTTCATAATCGGGGAATTCATTGAGCAAAATGACATTGAAGATGGTCAGGCCGATGGGTACGGCCAGCCAGTTTATGACGGGGTGAATGGCGGCGGTTTGGATATAGTAGGCCGAAGCGACCGGCAGCCAGCCGTAACAGAAGGCGATAAATATTTCCCCGAAGCCTCTATCTACAAGCCTAATTGGCTTGGTTGAATAAAAGAAACCGGGGAAAGCGCCAAGAAAGCCCAGAAGCAGGGTGAACTTTCCGGTTTGGAAATAAAACTGTAAAATCAGCCCGATGCAGGCGGCAAGAAAGATAGAGACAATACTGGCCCGCAAAGCGGCGCGGCGGGGTAAAATTCCCTGCTGGATAGCGCCGGAACCGCCGGCAAAATGGCTGCGATAAAAACGGTGGGATATTTCATCTTCCCGGAAGTCGAAATATTCGCCCGCCAGGTAACTGGAAAGCATTATAAGTATCACCGCGCTTATTCCTAAAATAAAAACTGACGGGTTAAAGGATGCCGTAAATTTCCAGGCGAGTACTGTGCCTAATATAAAGGGTAATATCCCTACTGTATGGAAGGGAGGGCGCGAAAGGGTAAGCCATCCTCCTAAAATTTGTTTCCATGGCTTTGACATATTACGCCTGTGGTGGTTATTTGGCCGCGTTTAGTAACATATAGACAATTTCTTGTCAAAGATGTTTGTTGTTTTCTGCTGATTTATCGATTAATTTGCCGCCGCATTTGTGCGATTTGGCGACGGGAACATTTTTTGTGTGCGTAAAAAGAGTATTTACACGGAAAATTTTTCAGCGCAAAAAATGTTAAAAAAAGTTTTTTTAAAAACAAATTTTTCTTGCTTGTTAATTTTTTATGTGTTAGGCGTAGCTCAAGTTTAAAAGGGAATATCTTCTAAACTCTCTGCCAGACTGGATTTACGAAGTCGGGCTGATGGTTCATCAGGATACATAAGCTAGCAGCCGCGTGTGGCGGCAAAAAATAAATTGTATTAAATTTAACATTACAAAAGGGGGTAATTGAATAATGACGAAGGCAGAATTGATTGATGCAATGGCGGCGGGGGCGGATATTACCAAGGCGGCGGCAGCATTGGCTCTGGATGCTTACGTTGTCGCGGTCACAAAAGAACTTAAAAAAGGCGGTAAAGTTGGCCTGGTTGGTTTTGGCACTTTTTCCGTGTCCAAAAGGAAGGCCAGAGAAGGAAGAAATCCTCAGACGGGAACCACCATTAAGATTCCCGCGAAGAAAGTTGTTAAATTTAAGGCTGGCAAGGAACTGGCAAGCAAAATAAAGTAGTTAATTTATAAGTTATTATTCAACTGAGGCCTCCTCATTATTAATGAAATTAATGGGAGGCCTTAGTGCGTTTATCTTGATAATCTCTTAAAGTATTATTGCCTGACAAGGAGCTTTTATTTTGGCGCTAAAAAGAATTCTCAGCGGAATGCGTCCTACCGGTAAATTGCATTTGGGAAATTTGCACGGCGCGTTAAGAAATTGGATTGAACTGCAAAACAGCGGTATATATGATTGTTTTTATTTTGTCGCTGACTGGCATGCCATTACCAGCGAATATAATGCCACGGAAGATATCAAAAACAATATAACTTCGATGATGGTGGACTGGCTTGCCGCCGGTCTGGACCCGCAGAAGAGCACTTTATTCGTGCAATCAGCGGTGAAAGAACACGCCGAACTGTTTTTATTGCTGTCCATGATTACGCCTCTGGCTTGGCTGGAGAGGAATCCCACCTATAAAGAAATGAAGGCGGAGCTTTCCGGCAAAGATCTGTCCACTTTCGGTTTTCTTGGCTATCCGGTTCTGCAAGCCGCCGATATCATTATGTATAAAGCTTACGGTGTTCCGGTGGGTGTTGACCAGCTTCCGCATGTGGAACTCACACGCGAAATTGCCCGGCGTTTTAACTTTCTTTATAAAGAAGTATTTCCCATTCCTGAACCCCTTTTGGCGGGTGTGCCCAAGCTTCTGGGCACCGACGGCAGAAAAATGAGCAAATCATACGAAAATTCCATTTATATCAGCGACCGGGGAAAGGAATTGCAGCAGAAGATTTCCTCCATGTTTACCGATCCCCAGCGGGTGAAAAAAACAGATCCGGGTGATCCTGGAATATGCAATGTTTTCACATTTCACGGCTTGTATTCGCCGCAAGATAAAGTTAAACAAATAGATGCCGACTGCCGCAGGGCGGCCATCGGCTGCACCGATTGCAAGAAAATGCTCGCGGTTCGCGTGGCGGAAGTGATGAAACCGGTTCATGAGCGCATTGCCTATTACAACAGCAATCTTGATGAAGTTAAAACGGTCATCGAAGAGGGCAATAAAAAAGCGACGAAAATAGCGCGTCAGACCATGGACGAAGTACGTGCCGCGGTTAAAATTTGATTCGGCCGCAAATTTATGAATGAAGAACAGACGACAGATTACGCCATAAAGCTGGATATTTTTGAAGGTCCGCTTGATCTGCTTTTATACCTGATTAAAAAAAACGAGATAGATATCTATAATATTCCTGTCGCCCTGATTACCGAGCAATACCTGCAGTATCTTAAAATGATTAAATCGCTCAATCTCGACCTGGCCGGCGAATACCTGGTGATGGCTTCCACGTTGATTCACATAAAATCGAGGATGCTTCTGCCTGAGCCGGAGGAGCCGGAGGAGGAAGAGGAAGACCCGCGCGCCGAACTGGTACGGCAGCTTCTGGAATACAAGGCCTTTAAGGAGGCGGCGGCTAATTTGTCGCAGCGGCCGATTCTGGAACGCGATGTCTTCACGCGAGCGGCTCTTTTGCCGGAGGAAACCGAAAAGGCGCCGTCGGATGAAGAAGAACTTGTCGAGGTGAGTATTTTTGAGCTTATCGAGGCTTTCCATCGCTTGGTGACGCGCCTGGACAAAAAGGAGCTGATGGAAATTGACCTGGAAAAGATGTCCGTTACTGACATAATAAACGAAATACTGGACAGGCTCTCCAGCGAAAAGAATGTTACGTTTGACGAATTGCTGGGAGAAATAAAGTCGCGCCGCCGCATTGTCTATACATTCCTGGCGCTGCTGGAATTAATCAAACTTCGCATGGTCAAGGTTTACCAGGCTACGGCTTTTGGGGTCATCCGTATATTTCCGGCCGTGGAGATGGAGGCATAAATGGAAAGTATAAAGGCAATTATTGAAGCTTTGATTTTGGCTTCCGAAGCGCCTCTGGGGTTGGATAAAATATGTACTGTTTTACCGCAGGTGGAAAAGAGCGAGCTGAAAGAAATTCTCGCCGCGCTCGTGGCGGAATATAAAGAGCGCGCCGGAGGAATTTGTCTGGAGGAAGTAGCCGGCGGCTTCCAATTCCGGACGCGTCCCGAACTGGGACAGTGGGTGAAAAAGCTTAAAGGTATGAAGCCAGCTTCTCTGTCCGCCGCGGCGATGGAAACGCTGGCGATTGTCGCCTACCGTCAGCCGATTGTAAAGTCGGAAATTGAAAGCATCCGCGGCGTGGATGCGGGGCACGCGCTTAAAGTTCTCATGGAGAAGAAGCTGTTGCGCATTGTCGGGCGCAAAGATGTGCCCGGCAGGCCAATTATTTACGGTACCACAAAAAAGTTTTTGGAGGTTTTCGGCCTCAAGGACCTTTCCGAACTGCCCACGCTGCGCGAGTTGAAGGAGTTAAACGAACCAGCCGAAAATGTGGTTCCCGTAGAGGCGGACGAGGGCGCGGTGACGGACGAGCCAGCCGAAGAACTGCCCGGTTCATGAAAGAAAGACTGCAAAAAATCATTTCTGCCGCCGGCGTCGCTTCGCGACGCCGCGCCGAGCAACTGATTGCTGCCGGTAGGGTAAGCGTCAACGGCGTGGTGGTCAACAAACTGGGGGCAAAGGCGGATGGCGACAGAGACGTTATCCGCGTGGACGGAAATATTATTTCCGTGGAGAAAACCAATTTATACATCGCGCTGAACAAACCACCCGGCTATGTCACCACCCTTTGTGACCCCCAAAAAAGACCGACCGTGGTGGATTTGCTTTCCGGGGTGCCGGAGAGGGTTTATCCGGTGGGCAGGCTTGATTACGATTCCGGGGGGCTCCTTCTTTTGACCAATGATGGAGACTTTGCCCAGAAAATCCAGCATCCGCGCTTTCAAATACCAAAAGTTTATCGTGTCAAAATTCAGGGACGCCTCTCCAAAGAAGAATTTAAAAAGCTGAATGAGGGAATCAAGCTGCCTGACGGGGTTTTCCGGCCGGAACAAGTGCGCCTGGAAAAGATTAACGAAAGAAGCTGCTGGCTGCAATTAACTTTGCGTGAGGGGAAAAACAGAATAATAAGAAGAGGTTTTGAGGCGCTGGGGCGGCGTGTCAGCCGTTTGCAGCGGAAGTCTGTCGGCCCGGTCAGTATCGGTTCTCTTAAGGAAGGTTCCTGGCGCGATTTAACCGGAAAAGAAATCGAGGGTTTGCTGGATTTGGCCGCGGGAAAAAAGATAAAATTTTCTTGACATTACTCGGAAAATAGATAATAACTTCAATCGTATGTAAATAATCGCGCAATACCATCCGGTAACAAACTTTGTAAACAGTTTTAAGGAGGAGCCATGAACAAGTCCGATCTGATTGAAGCTTTGAGTAACAAGCTCAATTTAACCGAGAAAAAAGCGATAGATGTTGTTAATCTTGTTTTTAAAGGTTTTACCGACGAGCTGAAAAAAGGCGGCCGCATTGAAATCAGGGGATTCGGCAGCTTCGTCGTAAAGAAGTATGGTGCCTACACAGGAAGGAATCCGAAAACCGGAGAAAGAATACAGGTGGAGCCTAAGAAATTGCCGTTTTTCAAAGTAGGGAAAGAGTTAAAAGACAGAGTTGACCGGAAAAGATAACGCTCCTTCCTTTTTGCTGAAAATAAAAAAGGGGACTTGGCAAGTCCCCTTTTTATTGTGATGCCTTAATTTAATCAAGCCAGGTTCGCATTTACAAAATCCCAGTTGATCAGGTTTTGAATAACCGCGGCAAGATAATCCGGCCGGCGGTTTTGATAATCTAGATAATAGGCGTGTTCCCATACATCAATGGTTAAAAGCGGTTTTTGGCCGTGGGCGATAGGCGTATCGGCGTTGGCGGTTTTCGTTATTTTTAACTGATTATCCTCCAAAACCAGCCAGGCCCAGCCGCTGCCGAATTGCGTAATACCGGCGTTCTTCAGTTCATCCGCGAATTTTTCAAATCCTCCCCAAACAGTCTTGATTTTGTCGGCCACTGGTCCGCGGGGAGCTCCTCCGTTCTTTTTAAGACACTGCCAGTAAAAAGAATGATTCCAAACCTGGGCGGCGTTGTTGAAAATACCGGTTTTCGCGGTATCTTTGGCCGAAATCTTAATTATTTCTTCCAGTGATTTTTCCGCCAGATCTGTTCCTTCGATTAATTTATTCACATTATCCACATATGCCTTGTGATGTTTGCCATAGTGGAAATCCAGTGTGTTCGCGCTTATATAGGGTGCCAGCGCATCCTTTGCGTAAGGTAATGGGGGTAAAGATATAGCCATATTCTAGCCTCCTTTCTTTACAAATCAGTATAACGCCCAATTTTGTTTTGTCAATGAATCTCGTCAATAAGCGAGCGAAACGCAATAATATCTGCCGGATGGAGCGGTGGCGCGGCGTAATGGCGCACCCTGTTGGTATTTAGGAAGGAGGAGTTTCTTCAGCGACGATTGACCTTCCGACGACGATTTTTGTGTATTTGAGCCAATTGGTGAAAAGAAAATTGACCGTTGTAAAAGCGAGAGCCGCAAAAGCGACTTCTTCGGAAAAGAGAAGAAGCGCCAGTCCTCCCGCCAGGCCGTAATTTTTCATCGTTACCAGCAGGAGAAGAGAAATAATTTTGTTTTCGGCGACGTTAGAAAGGCGCCCAATTTTCCTGACGGCGAAGAAGATAATAAAGACAGTCAAGGCGGCGATAGTTAAAATGACGGACATATCGGAAGACCAGTGGAGAATAAGCTCTCTGGTCCTTGCCGCGATGGTATAAAAGACAATAAAAAAACAATAGTCGATGATTATTCCTTCATGCGGTTGAATGATGCCGTCCCATTCCTTTTCCACGATGATGCGCGAAAGGACCAGCGGCAGTGGAATCAACGCCCCCACGACGAGAATAATCAATAAGTAATTCAGGTGATTGTATTTGAGGAAACCCAAGCCTATCAAGGGGATAATCAGCAGGGCACCCAGATATGCTCCGGCAAAACCGGCGAAGGAAACGGTCAAATCGGCGCGGAATGATTTACTCAGAGACAACATGCTGACCGCGGGCGGGGCGGCGGCAACCAGCACCATGCCGAACCAGAATCCTTCTTCGCGGATAAAAAAGAGGCTGGCGAAGATAATCAGATTTCCCAGGATAATGTAATTCATGAGATTTCCCTGAACGGCTGGTGCGATCAGCGGCCGTATGCGGCGGAAAAAACCGCGCGGTATCCTCAGCGGCGTTATGGTCATGATAGTCATCAGTGCCGGTAAAATTAAAAAAATGCTTATGGCCGATGCCTGGGGAAGGGCAATGCCGGCCGATACAGAAAGCAGGAACAAAATATTGGAGCGGTAAAAGACAAATTTTAAATATTTCATCTGTTTCACCTCTGCGTCCGTAGAATTCTTTTGGCCAGAAGAACCATAAGCAGGAACACCGCGTTGAAGATGACGATGGTTCCTCCGGTGGGAAGATTGAAAGCAAAGGAAAAAATCATGCCGCTGATTACGGATAAAAGGGAAAAAAAGACGGAAGCGATGATTGTCTTTTTGAAACTTAAAGAAAGCTGCAGCGCCGTGACCGGGGGTAGAATTAAAAGCGCCGAAACAAGCATAATGCCTGCGATTTTCATCGCGGAAACCACCGCCGCCGCGGTCAGCAAAAGAAGAATTATATTTACGCGGTTCGTTTTGACCCCCATGCTTTTGGCCATTTCTTCATCGAAAGTGACGGCGAAAAGGTCGGGATAGAGGAAAGCGACGAAAAGAATAACCATGAAAAAGATGATTAAAGACAAAACAAGTTCCGTCTGCGTCGCGGTGAGGATATTGCCGAAGAGATAGCTCAATAAATCGGCGTTGTATCCGCCCGAGAGACTGGCCATGATTACGCCCAGAGCGATGCCCACGGAAGAGACAATGCCGATGGCCGCGTCGCCGTGAATGCGCCGGGAGCGGGTCAGCTGCAGTATGGCCAGAGAGGAGAGCATGACCAGCGGCAGAGCGGCCAGGGCGGCGTAAAACGGGCTGAAGCCGATTAAAATAACGGCAGCCACGCTGCCGAAGGTGACATGGGCCAGCCCATCGCCGATGAGAGACAGGCGGCGCAGGACGAGAAAAACTCCCAGTATGGAGCAGGCGACGGCGATGAGCGCTCCCGTGATTAGGGCGCGCTGAACAAAACCGAAATTGAATATTTCCGCAATCATCATTTGGTTTTTTCCGTTCCGTCATGCTGGTGACAGATTATGTGCTGGCTTCCCTCTCCGAAAAATCCCGTCATTTCGCGTGATTTGCAAAATTCTTCAAATGTTCCCGTGAACAGGACTTTTTTATCCAGGTACAGGAGATGGCGCGCGTATTCGCCGATGATTCCTATGTCGTGCGTTACAAGGATAATGGTTGTGCCGTTGGTGCGGTTTAAATTTTCACTGAGGGAATAAAAAATATCCCTCGTTTCGGGATCCAGCGCGGTTGTCGGCTCGTCAAAAATGATTAATTCCGGACGTCCGATCAGCGCGCGCGCCAGCATGACTCTCTGCTGTTCGCCGTAGGAAAGCTCGCCGATTAAGCGGGAAGATAAATGCGAAATTCCCATAAGTTCGAGAACCTGTCTTTTTTCCCCCGCGTTTTTTTTGCGCAGGCCCATTTCCAGAATTTCGCCCACGGAGCCGGGAAAGTGCGTGTTGAGCGCGCTGAGTTTTTGCGGCAGATAGCCTATTTTGTCCCACCGGCGAAATTTATGCTGCGGTTGCCCGAAAAGATGAATACTGCCTGACTGCAGGGGCAGAATGCCCAAAATATTTTTCACCAGCGTGCTTTTTCCCGAACCGTTGGGTCCGACGATGCCCAGATAATCGCCTTTATTCAGGTTAAAAGAGATTCCGTTGACGGCTGGAGTGGAGTTATAGCTGAAAGTTAGATTTTCCACGCGCACCAGATTTACGGACATGAAAGCCCCTTCCTTAAATTCGCCAGATTTTCTTCCATCAGGGAGAGAAAAGTAACGCCTTTTTTTATGTCATTTTTGCCGATATCGTGACCGTTATTGAGCTTGAGCAGGCCTACGCCTGTTTCTTTCGCCATTGTTTGCGCCAGGCGCGGGGCGACAAGGTCTTCGTAGAAAATGTAGGTTGCGCCGGTTTTTTTTATTTGTTCGACCATGTTGAAGATATTCTGCGGCAGCGGCTCCGCTTCCGCCGATGTGCTGTACGCCGCCATATATTTCAGTTTGTATCTTTGGGCCAGATAGGCGAAAGCCCAGTGACCGGCATGCAGAATCACGTCTGATTTGCACAGGGCCAGTTTTTCCCGGTATTTTTTATCCAGCGCGGCCAGGCGTGATTTGTATTTGCGGGCGTTGTTTTTGTAGTAATCGCTGTTTGCCTGGTCTTTATTGATAAACGCCTCCGTGATGTTGTCGATGATTGTTTGCGCGTTGGCAAGGTCCAGCCAGATATGCGGGTCGAAGCGGGAAGCGTGCTGTCCGCCGTATTCATCCTGCTCCTGTTCTCCGGCGACGGCCAGCGGCAGAAGAAAAGTTCCTTTTCCCGTTTCCACGGCCAACATGTTGGTTTTTTCCGTGGCGGCGCTGATTATTTTGTACGCCCATTGTTCCATTTCAAAATTGATAAAAAGAAAAACATCGGAATTGGTTACCTTGACGATTTCTTCCGGCTTTAATTCATAATTGTGAGCGTCCGCTCCCGGAGGCAGCAGCATGGAGACGGAAATTTTTTCTCCGCCGACGGCGCGGGCAAAATCATAGAGAGGGAAAATTGTCGCGGTTACCTTTAATCTGGTGTCCGGAATCTGCGTGTCATTCGCCAGCTTGCAGGATGGTATAATCAAAGCCGGGAAAATCAAAAGAATAAAAATAATTTTTGACCACATGATTTATCCTTTTTCTCCCCTGAATTACGTTGCTTTTGGCCATAAGCGCAATGTATGTGTCCGGCGATTGTGCTGTTGCGATTCATTAGCAAAAATGTCGTCAAGATGCAATCAGTATCGGATAAAACAGACTGAAAGGGCGGAAAAACATTTAAGTTACTCTGCCGCCCCCATTTATGGTATATATTCATAAAACGAAAATAAAACAAGGAGGGTGTTTATGAAACCAATCGGGCCTTTGATGTGGGAACACAGATTGATTGAAAAAATGCTTGTTTCTTTCATGCGTCATATAGACAAAGCGGAAAAAAGCAAGAAAATAAAGCCTCTTGTTGTTGATATGGCTGTTGATTTTGTGCGGATGTACGCCGACCGCACCCATCACGGGAAGGAAGAAGAAATTCTTTTCCGTGATTTGGTAAAAAAAGATATGACGCCGGAGCTCAAGAAAACGATGCAGGAACTGCTCGATGAACACGTGTGGGGCAGAAAAACCACCGCGGCGCTGGTGGCGGCCAAAGAAAAATATTTATCGGGCGATGAAGGAAAGCTGTCCGAAATAATATCACTGGCACGGCAGCTTGGCGAATTCTATCCCCGGCACATCGAGAAGGAAGACAAGCGTTTCTTTTATCCCGCCCAGGAATATTTGAGCAAGGATGAGCAGGAAAAGATGCTGGCGGAATTCTGGGAATTCGACCGGAAAATGATTCACGAAAAGTACAATAAAGTCTTCGAGGAATATTCCCTGCTCACCCCTTGATGCCCGCGCGCGGTTAGTACCTCCAGCCCGAGGCGATGGCGATAATGTTCATCACAATCGGCACGGCGTAGATGACGCTCAGCATGGTAATCTTGGCTTTCATCGTTTTCAGGCTGATGACGATCAGGGCGTAAAAGAAGAACTGGAAATAACCGATAAGCAAAATCAGCCAGATGCCCGCAAACGACAGATTCCAGCACGGATATTCCCAGACCAGGTGTCCGCCGATGTTGAGCACGCATTCGATGAACACGCAAAAGATAGTGTAGGCTATCGCCCAGAACCATTTTTCGCCGATGCCCAGGATTTTTTGGGTTTTGCTCTCCGACAGCGTGTGGTAATAAATGATGCCCAGGATTAAAAACATGAACATGATTTCGATGTTCCAGCCCACCATCGTGCGCAGCGCCGTATCGCCGGGCGTCGTCCAGAAGGCGGAACGCTGCGTGAGGTGCATTACCCATCCGTTCCATGTTTCGTTGAAGAAATCGGCGCCGAAGATGGTCAATCCGGCCAGCACGGCATTCCAGTCTTTGGTTTTCCGCGCTTCCTTGATTTCGCGGGTGTAAATGTAAAAAATCAAAGCCATCAGAGGGATGATATACCATTTAATCATTGTCAGATCCCTCAACCCGTCTAAAGCCTGCAAAGTTGCTTCTGTCATGGGGCCTCCTTTCCTTCCTGCTGTGTAGTGGCGCTGATTTTATAATATTTTCCGGCAAAAGGAAACGGACAATATCAGGCGGTAAAATGCTTGGACAAGGAAATTTTGTTGAGGTATAACACGGGTAGTTCGGCGGCAAAGTAAAAATAAAAACATTAAGGAGAAAGATAAATGAAACAATATCGCTCTTTTTTTACCGCGGCGCTGTTGGGCCTGACGGTTTTAATTATCTCCGGCTGTGCCGCGCCCGCTCTTTACAGCATCGACGTGAAACACGACGCCGCGCGCTTTGCGCCCCCGGCGTACGTAAAAGCGGAAGGAAAAGCCCTCGAAGCTGTTGTGGCCGTGGCGGAATTCAACGACCGGCGTAAAATAGACGATAAGAAAATAATCGGTCGCGTAGTGGAAAAAAACGGCGTGAATATTTTGGTTTTCCCCAGGCTGGTTCTTCCCGCTAAAACCGTGGCGGACGGCGTCAGGGATTATTTGAAAAAAGCCGCCTATCAGGTGGCGGATAAAAGACTGCAGTGGGATTTGCAGGAAGGGAACATACCGAAAGGAGGAGCAAAAATTCTTGTCGGTGGCAGCATTGACGAAATGGAAATTGTCTGCCGTCGGGGATTTCCCGCCAATATTTACACCTCCGGCATAAAGTTGAACATTGTTTTCGCGGATGTGCAAAGCGGTCATATAGTCTATACCCGTCAGGTGGAGGCTTCGGCATCGCGGGAACATTTTTCCTTTTCCGAGGAACGCATGGGCCGGGAATTGAGCGCCCTTCTGGGCGAGGCCATCCGCAATGTTTTTGAAGACAAAGCCGTGGCGGAAAAAATCAAAGAACTGACAACGAAATAAATAGGTAGTTTCTGTCGTTGCGAGGCGGCGTAAGCCGCCGTAGCAATCTCTTTTCATTTCAGTCTTCAGTCCCGCATTCGCGGGATTCCGCGTTGCACAACAACGCTTCACCTTCAGCCTTTCATTCTTTCCCTTTGGCTTTTTCCTGCTTTTTTGTCCATGCTTTAACGTCCGCCAGAATTTGTTCGCGCAAGGATTCGGGTGAAATTATCGTGATGTTGGGGATCCATGATTTCAGCATGTTTTTTATGGCTTCATAATGACCTACCGAGAAAGTCACGACCAGCGAGCCGTCTTTTCTTTCCTCTTTGATTTCCTGTGAGGGATACATTTTCCTGCGCTTGAAATAATGGCTGACCTCGGCGTTAATCAGGACGGTTATTTTAATGTTTGCTTTTTCGGCAAACCAGATATTGGCGCTTTTTTGCAGAGTGTCATCCAGATCGCGCGGAACAGATTTGAAACAGGAATTTGACAATCGGAAGTCCTTTATCTTGTCTAATGCATAACGCTTGAGAATGCCGGTGGAAGGTTCATTCCCGATCAGATACCAGAAACCTTCAAAATAAACTACGCGGTACGGCTCCAGTTCCACGGGATGCGATGATTTGAGGCCGGAATAATGGAAACGGACCTGCTTCTTTTCCCTTATTGCCTTTACCATTCTGTTGAAAAAAGAAGTGTCCAGCGGAATAGCTTCGTCAATCTTGACAAAAACCGGCAGGGAAGTGACGCATTCGTAAATCCTGTCCAGCACGGTGTTTGCCGCTTTTTGAAAAGGAGTTCCCAGCTGACTGACAATATTTTTCAGCGCCACCATCAGGGCCAGCTCGGTATCGTCGAAAACCTCCAGATTTTTTATCAGGTCTTTGCTTAGCCGGTAAACGCCTTTTTGGATTTCATGAAGGGGGAAACCGGCTTCTTTCAAAAGCGCCAGATCGCGCTGGATTGTCCGCGGCGTGGTGCGGAATTCTTTGGCCAGCCAACTGCTTAATATTTTTTCTTTTACCATAAAAAATCTGAGAATCTGCGCTACACGGATGAGCTTTGAATGTGCCTTTTTCTCGCGGGGCATGGCTTTTGCCTCCAATATTTCAGTAATATCGAGCAGTTAATATAAAAGAAAGAGCCGCAAAAAATGCGACACGCGTTTGTCGCCGTATTCTTGAATTATCAGCCGGAAAAGATTAATGTCAAGTCAAATAAAGAAAGCCGCAAACATCAATCGTCCTGATTAAAAGAGGTGTCGGGATGGCTTCTGTAATCAGTATAGAATATTTTAGAGCTAAAAAATCAGCCTTAGATGGAGATGCCCGCGCGCAGTTTCTGCTTGGTTCTATGTATATGCGCGGCAACCATATAGAAAAGAATTATGAGGAAGCAATAAAATGGTTAACAAAAGCCGCCGAGCAGGGAAATGTTAATGCCAAAATACAACTGGGTTCTATATATGTTTTCGGAAAAGGCGTCGAAGCAAGTATTGATAAAGCATTGCCCTAAAAAATTATACCGAAGCGGCAAAATGGCTTAAAAAAGCCGTCGCTCAGGGCAACAAAAAAGTTCAGGAAACTATCGAACTTTTTCAGAACATAAGGAAAGAAATACTCGAAAAGCAGAAAGCGTAAATGCTTTGCCTTAAGTCTTATTAAGGTTGACACATAAAAAACCGGGGGGTATAATTTTTTCTCGTAATTAAAAGCTCCAAATATTTAAAATCATTACTGGAAACAGTTAAAATAATAATTAAAAATCGATATTAAAATGAAGAGTCAAAAAACAGCAGAAAATACTAAAGGGCAAATCATCTTGTACAAAAACAAGCTGGAAGTGCGTTTGGAACAGGATACTGTCTGGCTGACGCAAAAGCAGATGGCCGAATTGTTTGATACAGAAAGAAGCGTTATAACGAAGCATTTGAATAATATCTTTAAGTCCAATGAGTTGAATAAAAAAAGCAATGTGCAAAAAATGCACATTGCTAATTCAGATAAACCTGTATCTTTTTACAATTTAGATGCCATCATTTCCGTTGGCTATCGAGTAAATTCAATCCGCGGCACCCAGTTCCGCATCTGGGCAACAAATGTTTTACGCAGGCATTTGGTTGATGGTTTTACCATCAATGAAAAGCGCCTGAAAACCCAGCAAAACAGAATTAATGAATTGCAGAACGACATGCGCCAGCTTTTACTCCGATGGGAATCCAGATCACACTGTCATTCCCCGGCTCTTTGCCCGGCGGATGCCGGGTGACGGGGGAATCCAGGATATAAAAAATGGCGATTAAAAAAACTAAATCAACTGGTATTCGCTCATGGCCTCAAGACGACCGCCCCAGAGAAAAATTGCTTAAAAAAGGCGCGGGAGCGTTGAGCAATTCCGAGCTTCTGGCAATACTTTTACGCACCGGCGTTAAAGGAAACAGCGCCATTGATTTAGCCAGAAAAATGTTGGCTAAATTCGGTATGTTTCGCAACATGAGTCATACTGATGCGCGGGAGTGGGAAGAATTCAAAGGCTTAGGCCCGGCCAAAATCGCGCAGATTAAAGCCGCGCTGGAAATCGGCAAGCGTTTCCGCGAAGACGAAGTTCTTCCCGCAAAACAAAAAATTGCCACAGCAAAAGAAGTTGTCGATATTATCATGCCGCAAATGCGCGATTTGAAAACCGAGGTTTTCAAAGTTGTCTATCTCAACAGCAACAATAAAATAATCGATATTGCCGATGCCGCTTATGGCACAGTCAATCAGGCCGCGCCAATTGTGCGGGAGATCATTCATTCCGCCCTGCAGAAATTCGCCGCCGCAATTATCTGCGTGCACAATCATCCCAGCGCCAACATCGCGCCCAGCGCGGAAGATAAAAAAATAACCGGCGAGCTTTCCGCCGCGGCAAAGCTTTTGGGCATCCGCATGCTCGATCACATCATCATCGGTGACGGCAACTATTTTAGCTTTGCGGATGAGGGGGTAATGGGGTAAAAGATAGATATGGCGAATCAGACTCCTGAACAGATAGCCCGTGATAATATCGATAAACAATTAATCGAATGCGGCTGGATTATCCAGAGTAAGAAGCAAATCAATCTGCAAGCCGGGCCTGGCGTTGCTGTTAAGGAATATCAGACGGCCAGCGGCCCCGCGGATTATGTTTTGTTTGTGGATGGCAAGCCGGCCGGCATCATTGAAGCCAAAAAAGAAGAAGAGGCGGTTCATTTAACAGTTCATGAAGATCAATCCAAAGATTATGCCGACAGCAAACTAAAACATCTTGATAACGATCCTCTGCCTTTTGTCTATGAAAGCACCGGAGCCGTCACCCGCTTTACCGATTATCGCGATCCCAAGCCGCGTTCCCGCCCGCTTTTTACCTTTCACCGTCCGGAAACACTAAGAGACTGGCTAAAACAAGATAATACTTTGCGTCGCCGGATATTTGATATTCCTGTTTTACAAACCACGGGTTTGCGGGATTGCCAGATCAAAGCGATAAACAATCTGGAGAATTCCTTCCGCTCAAGTCAACCGAAAGCCCTTATTCAAATGGCAACAGGTTCAGGCAAAACCTTTACCGCCATCACGGCGATTTATCGCCTCCTCACCTATTCAAAGGCAAGGCGGGTGTTATTTTTGGTCGATACCAGAAACCTGGGCGAGCAGGCCGAACAGGAGTTCATGGCCTATGTGCCCAATGATGATAACCGCAAGTTTTCCGAACTCTACGGTGTGCACCGACTGAAATCCGGTTTTGTGCCGACCGACAATCAGGTTTATATCAGCACGATTCAGCGCCTGTATTCGATTCTGAAAGAAGAAGAATTAGACGATAAGGCGGAAGAGGCCAACCCCGCGGAAATCCGCTGGGAAGGCCGCCAATCCGTGCCGGTTGGCTACAATCCGAAATTACCTATCGAGTTTTTCGATTTCATCGTGATTGACGAATGCCACCGCAGCATCTACAACCTCTGGAAGCAGGTGCTCGATTACTTTGACGCTTTTTTAATCGGCCTTACCGCCACGCCGGATAACCGGACATTTGGCTTTTTCAATCAGAACATCGTCAGTGAATACACGCACGAACAGGCCGTGACCGACGGCGTCAACGTCGGCAGCGATGTTTATATCATTGATACCGAAATTACGAAAAAAGGCGGCAATATCTGGAAAGGTCAGTATGTGGATCGCCGCGAAAAGCTCACGCGCAAAAAGCGCTGGGAGCAATTGGATGAAGACGTCAGCTACACCGGCAAACAGCTTGATAACGATGTTGTCAATCCCAACCAGATCCGCACGGTTATCCGCGCCTTCAAAGAGCATCTGCCGGAAATGTTTCCCGACCGCGTCAATGAAAAAGACGAATTTGAAGTGCCCAAAACGCTCATCTTCGCCAAGACCGACAGCCACGCCGACGATATCATTCAAATCGTCCGGGAAGAATTTGGCGAAGAAAACCGGTTCTGCAAAAAAATAACTTATAACAGCGACGACCCCAAAAGCATTCTGGCGCAGTTTCGCAACGCCTATCACCCGCGCATTGCCGTGACTGTGGATATGATTGCCACCGGCACCGATGTCCGGCCGCTGGAATGTCTGCTTTTCATGCGGGATGTCAAAAGCCGCAACTACTTTGAGCAGATGAAAGGCCGGGGCACACGCACGATTACTCTGGACGATCTGAAGAAAGTAACGCCCACCGCCAGATACACCAAAGACCATTACGTCATTGTTGATGCCATCGGCGTGACTCAAAGTTTGAAAACCGACAGCCGCCCGCTGGAGAAAAAACCGGGCGTGCCGCTGAAAGATTTGCTCGCGGCCATTGCGGTGGGGGCAAGGGATGAAGACCTGTTTACCTCTTTAGCCAACCGCTTAACGCGTCTGGAAAAACAGCTAAGCACAAAGGAACAGGAAAATTTTGCCCAGAAGGCAAAAAATAAAACCATCAAGCAGGTGGTTAAAGAACTTCTCAACGCTTACAACCCGGATACTCTGGAAGAAATTCGTTTGAAAATAGACCGGGAAAATCCCGACGCGCCGCCGGTGGAAAAAGAAGAGAAAGTCAAAAAGATAACTGAAGAGTTACAAAATCAGGCGGCAAGCACTTTTACCGGCGATCTCAATGAATATATTGAAAACGTGCGCAAGGCGCATGAGCAGATTATTGATACTATTAATCCCGACAAGCTTGTAGCGGCAAGCTGGGACAAAGACAACAAAGGCCGGGCCGAAGAACTGGTCAAAACCTTTGCCGAATGGATTGCGAAGCACAAAGACGAAATCACCGCTTTGCAAATCTTTTACAGTCAGCCCTACCGCAGACGCGAACTCACCTACAAAATGATTCGCGAACTGGTGGATGCGATTGTGGCCGATAAACCAACGCTTGCGCCGTTAAACGTGTGGCATGCCTACGAACTTCTGGAGCGTGTGAGCGGCCAGCCCAGAAATGAACTGGTGGCGCTGGTTTCGCTCATTCGCAAAGTCGCGGGACTTGATGCCACGCTTACGTCTTATGACAAAACCGTGGATAAGAATTTCCAAAACTGGGTTTTCAAAAAACAGGCGGGCACTTTAAAATTCAACGAAGAGCAAATGCTTTGGTTAAGAATGATTAAAGACCATATCGCGGCATCGGTGTCTTTTAGCGTTGATGATTTGGACTACACGCCGTTTGACGCGCAGGGCGGCAAAGGCAAAATGTGGCAGTTATTTGGCAACGAAACGGAAAAAATTATCAATGAATTGAACGAGGCACTGGCGGCATAACCATTTTTCATTCCGGCGCAGGCTAGCTAGTTTCCCTGTCATTCCCGCGAAAGCGGGAATCTAGTATTCTTTAAGCGATAGGACGATAGATATTTCAAATGAATGAAAACCAGAAAATGCCTAACGGTTGGGAAAAGGCAATATTTGAAGATTTGCTGGATTATATCCAACCAACTCAATTCATTGTAGAGTCAACTGACTATGATGATAATTACAAAACGCCTGTATTAACAGCGGGGAAGTCATTTATATTAGGCAAGACAAATGAAACGAAAAACATTTTCACTGATATTCCGGTGATCATATTTGATGATTTTACAACAGCAACGCAATTCGTAAATTTTTCATTTAAAGTAAAATCTTCCGCATTGAAGATTTTATCTCCTGTATGCAAGTTAGTAAATATCAAGTTCGTATTTTGGTACATGCAAACGATCCGTGTTAACGCTGATACGCATAAAAGATACTGGATTTCTCATTATTCAAGATTGCCTATCCTTCTTCCGCCCCTTCCCGAACAGCAACGCATTGTCGCCAAGATAGAAGAACTGTTCAGCAGTTTGGATAAAGGCATCGAAAGCCTCAAAACCGCCCAGCAACAACTAAAAATCTATCGCCAGTCCGTCCTCAAATGGGCATTTGAAGGTAAACTGACAAATAAAAATGTAAAAGAAGGTGAATTGCCGGAGGGGTGGAAGTGGTTGAAGTTAGACGATGTTGTTGATGAATTTGTCCGAGGTCCTTTTGGCGGTTCATTGAAAAAAGAATGTTTTGTCCCCAAAGGTTACAAAGTATATGAACAAAAAAATGCAATTTACCAATCAACGGAACTCGGAAAATATTTTATTAATGAAAATAAATTTAAAGAATTAATAAGATTTAAAGTTAAACCCTATGATTTTATTGTTAGTTGTTCTGGTACTATTGGCAAGCTTTTTATGATTCCTGAAAAAGCGCCCAAAGGTATAATAAATCAGGCCCTCTTGATCATTAGAATAAACAGAGATTTGCTCTTAGAAAAGTTTTTTATGCATTTATTTACTTCTTCGTTTTTTCAAAGGCTTATTATTAAGGATGCAAAAGGCACTGCTATGCTGAATTTGGCAGGCGTAAAAGATATGAAATTAGTGCCAGTTTTGCTTCCTCCCATCCGAGAACAACAAGCCATTGTCGCTGAAATCGAATCCCGCCTTTCCGTTTGTGACAAAATCGAGGAGAGCATTGAACAAAGCCTCAAACAGGCCGAAGCCCTGCGCCAGAGCATCCTAAAGAAAGCCTTCGAAGGCAAACTCTTCTCCCAAGACCCCAACGACGAACCAGCATCAAAACTACTCGAGCGCATCAAAGTGGAAAGAGAGAAGACAGCCATTAAAAAACGGAGCAAAAACTAATGTATTTGTTTATGGACGAATCCGGCTGTCTGGGATTTGATTTCACCAAAAAGAAAACATCAAAATATTTTGTGGTGACTTGTCTATTTACAATGAACAAAAGGCCACTCGAAAAAATTGTCAAAAAGGTTCACGGTGGTCTGCGCAAAAATTTGCGTAAACATTCCGGCGTTCTGCATTGCACCAAGGAGAAAAAAGTAACCCGTCAGCGGCTCTTAAATTTACTCCAAACAAAAGACTGTTCCATAATGAGCATTTATCTCAACAAGAAAAAGGTCTATACACGCCTTCAAGACGAAAAACACGTTTTGTATAATTATGTGACCAATATTTTATTGGATAGAATATTTTCCAAACGTTTTGCGCCGGAAACAGAACATGTAGCGTTGGTTGCTTCAAAGCGTGAGACCAACAAGTTTCTTAATGAAAATTTTTCAAGTTATCTTAACCGCAAGGTTACAAATACGCATAAGATTAAATTTACAGTGCAGATTAAAACACCGGCTGAAGAAAAAAGCCTGCAAGTTGTTGATTTTGTGAGCTGGGCGATATTTCACAAATACGAATACGGCGATGATAGCTATTATAAGCTAATAAGAGAGAAGATTATGGAGGAAAATCCGCTTTTCCCCTAAAATGCAAAACCCCATGCGCTATTTACGAGTAACCATCCGGATACCCACGCATGAGGACTTACTTGCGGCTAAAATATGGGCTTTTCGTCATGAAAAGTCAAGAGTAAATTTGGTTGGTAGCGAAAATCGCATATAGATGATATAAATATTATAATGAAATAAGGAGCTTGTGAAGCATGAACGAAAATACATCCGGTATTATCAGTAAGATATGGAGCTTCTGCCATACATTGCGCGACGACGGCGTAAGCTATGGCGATTATCTGGAACAGCTTACATATTTACTTTTTTTAAAAATGGCGGACGAGTATTCAAAGCCGCCACATAATAGAAAACTGGATGTGCCCAAGCAATATAATTGGGAAAGCCTGACAGCAAAAAGCGGCGCGGCACTGGAAGTGCATTATACGACATTGCTGCGTGAGCTTTCACGTGCCAAGGGGATCCTAGGGCAAATTTTCACCAAGAGCCAAAACAAAATTCAAGACCCGGCCAAACTCTACAAACTCATTGATATGATTAACAAAGAGCAATGGACGTTGATGGGTGCGGATCTCAAAGGAAAGATTTATGAAGGCCTTTTGGAAAAGAATGCCGAAGATACCAAAAGTGGTGCGGGGCAGTATTTTACGCCGCGGCCTTTGATTAAAGCGATGGTTGCCTGCATCCGGCCCGAGCCCGGGAAAACCATAGCCGACCCGGCCTGCGGCACGGGAGGATTTTTCCTGGCGGCTTATGATTACATTGCCGATTCCAAAAACTTCTCCTTGACCAAAGCACAAAAAGAATTTTTGAAAAATTCAACTTTTTACGGAAACGAAATTGTGGCTGGTGCACGACGCCTGGCATTAATGAATATGTTTCTGCATAATATCGGCGATATTGATTCCGAAACTTTTATTCTGCCGACCGATTCGCTGGTTGCCGAACCAAGGTTTCGCGTTGATTATGTGCTGACCAATCCTCCTTTCGGCAAGAAAAGTAGCATGACGTTTACCAATGAAGAAGGCGAGCAGGAAAAAGAAGACTTGACTTACAATCGTCAAGATTTCTGGGCGACAACCAGCAATAAACAACTAAATTTCGTTCAGCATATTCGCACAATGCTGAAAACCACCGGCAAGGCGGCGGTTGTTGTGCCGGACAATGTTTTGTTTGAAGGCGGCGCTGGCGAAACCGTCCGTAAAAAATTATTGGAAACAACCGATTTGCATACAATCCTGCGCCTTCCCACAGGCATATTTTATGCGCAAGGCGTCAAAGCGAATGTTTTGTTTTTCGATAACAAACCGGCCAGCAAAGACCCATGGACGCAAGACGTTTGGATTTACGATTACCGCACCAATATCCGCCATACTCTGAAGAAATCGCCTTTGAAGTTTGAAGACCTTCAGGACTTTATAAAATGTTACAATCCGGCGAACCGCCAAAAACGTAAAGAAACATGGAATCCAGAGAAGAATCCCGAAGGACGCTGGCGCAAATTTACATATGAAGAAATCATCGCTCGCGACAAAACAAGCCTTGATATTACCTGGCTGAAAGACAAAAGCCTTGCCGATTTGGACAATCTGCCCGACCCGGATGTCCTGGCAAACGATATTATTGAAAATCTTGAAGCAGGGATAGAAAGCTTTAAGGTGATAATGGAGAAATTGAATAATAAATAGGATGGCAGTGTGCAACGTCTGAATGTAAGACAATCACAGATTAGAGAATGCATTGAAAAATCGTGATCACCGAATAAATCAGGGTCGAATCTTTATTCTTGACATTTCGTTTAGCCGAAAAAATATAAATAGAATGCGCGGAACATAAAACCAATTATATTAAAGATATATTGTCTCTTATCAATCAAGAAACCGTTCAATCATTTAAGACAGATCATTCTTAACTTGTGCCTACAATAACATCCGTAATATCAATCAGTTAATCTAGATAAAACAAAACAAATAATGCGACACACGTTTGTCGTCCTGTCATTGAATTATCAATAAAAAAAGTTTAGATTTTGGCGTAAAAGGGAGCAGGAACATTTTTTGTAAATTATTCAACGAAAGGGGCAGAAAGTGACGGACAAGATCATTACCGGCACAATAAAAAATAATGAAACGGGTGAAGTTTATGATATCGTGCCTTTTTATTATTTTACCCATGGTGCTGAGCTCAACACCATTGTAAAAATTCTTTCCGTAAAGTCAACGTTTAACGAGAAAGCTGAACCCGCCATACAGGTTAACATTGATTGCCTGGCACTCGACAGTATCGGCAATGTATTTAAGTTAAATCTGTATTTTCTCCCTGAATGTCTTGAAGATCAAAAGATAATTGTCGCGGAAATTACCGAAGGTAAAATCATGACCGCAACCGGCCGCTATTCTATTCTCACGAATGATAAAGGCTCTGTTATGCTTATTGATCCGCAATATTCGCCATTGCCGCCAGAATACTCCCTTGAAGAAGTGGAAGAAGCCTTCCGGATAAATAATCAATATAACAAAAACCGGTTGAATTAGTTTTAAGCTGAGGAGCAGGCTATCATGAAAAAAGACCGCTTACAGATTGCGGTGAAGCATGCAAAAGTCCTCTTTAAAAAAATTATGGATAAATATGACCAATTGGGCGGGTACCTGGTGCTTTCATCAGAAACAGATCAGTGCAACATCTCAGATGACCCGACCATCATATTAAAAAGCTTACCCGATTTAATTGAAGATTCCGAAAACAAAAAATTTGTGCTCGATTTAATTGAACAAATATCCCAGCTGGAAAAAGATAAACAGGCAATATCGCAAACATCTCTGAATAAATTAGCAAAACTAACCAAAGACCTGAATACATTCAAAGATAACCTGATTGTTAAAAAAGATACATTTGTAGAGATACGTTTTTCCAAACAGAATCTTGAACAGATTTTTGAAATGCAGAAAGACCCTCTCGTATCCCAGGAGCATACACCTCAAAGCAGAGCGTCAATACGTATTGTGCTTGGAACATTGGAAGAACTTTATCAGGATAGCGAAAAATATGTTTAGCAATATCGTTCGAGAAAGAAAATTCGGGTCAGGTATTGAAAAATCAGTTTCAGCATTAAAATTAGGGACAAGAAAACGTGGTCGCATCTTTATTCTTGACATTTCGATAGATGAAAGAGGCTATTATAAAATATAATTATATGTTATCAATAAACAGCATTTGCATTGAAGTATAAACTTAATTTTGAACGATATTCTATGCCCCTTGAAATCGAGCGAAAGTTTCTTGTAAGTGGAGATGGATGGCGAAATGGCGAAGGTATCCGCTGTATCCAGGGCTATCTCAATACTGATAAAGAACGCACCGTTCGTGTGCGGCTGGGCGGCGATAAAGCTTTTCTGACAATCAAGGGCTTGACAACTGGTGCGACGCGCGAGGAGTATGAATATGAAATCCCAACCGCCCATGCCCAAGATTTATTAAAGTTGTGCGAAGGACCGCTCATCGAAAAGATTAGATACAAAATTGCATGCGACGGTCTGATTTGGGAGATAGATGAATTCCTGGGCGAGAACGCAGGGCTGATTCTGGCGGAAGTGGAGCTTCAGAAGGAAAACCAAGTCTTTGAACGTCCTTCCTGGCTGGGCGAGGAAGTTACGCATGATGAGCGTTATTTTAATTCAAACCTCTGCTCATATCCATATTCTAAATGGCCAAAAGGTAAAAAATAAAAGACGTAATCGCGGTTAAATCTTTTATTTTAATTATCGCCAATGTGTTGGCTGTATAACAATTCGGGGGACATAAAGCATAATTCGATCCGCATAATAATATTTACAAGGGTTGAATAACTTGCATTTTCAGGAGATATTTGAGCCATGATAAATAAAGAACGCTACATTAGCGTTTTAACCAAATTATTAAATGACTATTACAGGGAAATTAAACGGACAGGTTCTGAGTCTAAAGAAAGCAAAAAATATATTGACGGTTATCTGACCGCGGCCAGGGCCTTAAATCTATTCCAATATGAAGAGTTAAAGGATATCATTGAAAAGATTCATTTAAAGGCTTTTGGAAAAACTATTCAGGAAAGAAGAATGTCAGGATTAAGAGAGTCTTCTCCCGATGATGAATTCCTGAAAATTCCGACATATATTCGAGAGGGCATTCGTTAAATAATAAATAGCTTGATTGTGCGTGCATACAGCAATGCGGGGACATAATACTTAATTATCTATATTGAATTCTATTTGATTTTAATATCAATAATAAACGGATTGATTCCGCTAAGGAGGTTAACATGGAATTAACAGCCGCGATTAAAGGAAGACGAAGTATTCGTAAATTCAAACCGCAGGATGTGCCCAGAAATTTAATTATGGAGATTCTGGAGACGGCGCGCTGGTCGCCATCGTGGGGGAATACACAGCCCTGGGATTTATACATACTGACGGGCAAGATTCTGGCAAAATTCAAAGAAATGAATCTCCAGCAAACGCTGGCCGGCGCGGAAATCGCGTCCGACGTGCCTATGCTCACGCAATGGCCTGACGCCATGAAAGCCAGGTATGGCCAGCTGGGCAAAATCGTTTTATCAGCGCAGGGCATAAAAAGAGAAGATAAAGACGCGCGCGATAAATACTATCAGAATATGGTTTCTGTTTTCGACGCCCCCTGTCTTATTCTGGCCTGTATTTCACGGGATAATCTTGTAGAATACCAGATGCTGGATATCGGCATTATCGCTCAAACAATCTGCCTGGCGGCGCACGACAAAGGTCTCGGTACCTGTCTTTTGGCCGCGGCCGCGCGTTACCCCGCTGAAATCAGAAAGATAGCGGCAATTCCCGATGATAAGAAAATTGTCGTGGGCATCGCTGTGGGCTATCCTGACACATCATCCCCTCTTAACAATTTCGCGCGGGAAAGAGCGAAGCTCGATGAATTTGTCCATTGGATGGAATAGACAACAATTTGTTGGAGTTTAAAAAGGGGACGGCTACAATTACCTGATTTAATCCGTCAAAAGCCTTTAAACTTTAAGCCGGCAAGACAAAACTGGTTTACGGGCTATATGATTTAACGCTTGAAGAAATAGCCATTGTGAAAAATGGCTAATATTCAGGCGCTCTTGACATTTACCTATATTTACATATACTCATGCAAATGTAAAAAATCATGGTGTCATGCAAGGAAATATATGGAACAAATAATCAAAATTCACATAAAAAAATTGCCTGAGGGAGTTTATTTAGCAACATCAAAAGATGTGCCGGGTTTGGTTGCCCAGGGCCGCACAGCTACCGAAACGCTGGAAATCGCCCGCGATGTTGCCAAGAAACTGCTGGAGGCCAGAGCTCAACGCAACAACAAGATAAAAATTTCCGAAATAAAAGATTCTTTCGATTACCCGATGATTGTGAGCGCATAAAAGGTGGGACGATTAGCAGGTTTCCGGTGTCGCGAAATTATAAAGCGCCTTAAATCTTTTGGCTTTGCTTTTGACCGGCAAGCCGCGGGAAGTCACGAAATCTGGTACAATCACTCTAAAAATCGCTATACAACTATACCTAATCATCCGGGCGATATGCCGGAGGGAATATTGAGAGCAATATTAAGAGAAGCCGGCATCACACCTAATGTTTTCTTGAAAAAGAAATAGTATTTTGCGAACTCCGAAAAAGTCAGGACTATTTCGGAGTAGCGGGTGATATAGTCAAACCTTAATTATTGAAAATTGTAACATTTGTCAGGCTTATCAGGTTAAGAGATTGCTTCGCTCATAGTATTTGCTTGCAATGACAAGAAGGTAGGGATTGCCCTGCATCCCCGAGCATTTACCGGGCGCGCTGTTGTCTTTACTTCACGCAGGATGATGAAAAAACGTGGGGTGTTAGAACAAAAAACAAAAACTATGGCCGATTACTCTAACACAATCTGTCTAACTCTAAAGATACGATCCACAAATATCTTTATCGTAATCCGTTATTCCCAATACTCAGTCATCTCAGAAAGGAGCAGTTAAATGCAGGCATTTCATGATTTTATCATCTGGCTCAATGGTTACCTCTGGGGACCGCCGATTCTGGTACTTCTGTTTGGCACTCATCTTTTTCTGACATTCCGTCTACGTTTTATTCAACGCTATGTCGGCCTCGGTATCAAGTTATCCTTTAAAAAAGATACGAGCGGAGAAGGTGACGTCAGTCAGTTCGGCGCCCTGACCACAGCCCTGGCCGCCACCATCGGCACAGGGAACATTGTCGGTGTCGCCACGGCCGTCACGCTGGGAGGGCCCGGAGCGGTTCTTTGGATGTGGCTGACCGGCGTGTTTGGAATATCCACAAAATACAGCGAGGCCCTGCTGGCGGTTAAATACAGGGTCAAGACTTCCGACGGCACCATGCTGGGAGGGCCGATGTATGCCCTGGAAAAAGGCCTGAAAATGAAATGGCTTGCCGTGCTGTTCTGCATCTTTACCGCCATCGCGTCTTTTGGTATCGGCAACATGACACAGGCGAACTCCATCTCGGCTCTTGCGGGGAATACCTTGAATCTTTCTCCCTATATAACCGGCGTGATGATGACGATACTTGTGGGAATCGTCATCATCGGAGGGATAAAATCCATAGCCCGCGTCTGTGAAAAGCTGGTTCCCTTTATGGCAATTTGCTACGTTATAGGTTGCTTGATTATCTTGGCGCTCAACGCCAATTACATAGTGCCCGCCATCGCTCTGATCGTAAAATCAGCCTTTACCCCTCATGCCGCCGGCGGAGGCTTTATCGGCGCTACTGTTTTGATGGCCACCAGATATGGGATTGCCCGCGGCATGTTTTCCAATGAATCGGGTTTAGGGTCTGCTCCCATCGCCGCCGCCGCCGCGCAGACAAAAAATCCTATCCGCCAGGCTCTCGTATCCGCCACCGGAACCTTTTGGGATACAGTGGTAATTTGCCTGATGACCGGCCTAGTGCTGGTGACCACCATTATGAAATATCCGAATATCTCCGAAGGATTGAACGGCGCGGAAGTTACCAACGCGGCTTTCTCACAAATACCGGTAATCGGGCCAATAGTCCTTACTGTCGGACTTTTCACTTTTGTGTACTCTACTATTTTAGGCTGGTCTTATTACGGGGAAAGGGGGGTGGAATACCTCTTCGGAAAAAAGGGCATCAAACCCTATCGTATTTTATTTACGCTGGGAGTATTTGTGGGAGCTACGGCATCACTGCCGCTGGTATGGGATTTTTCAGATGCCGCGAACGCGCTCATGGCCATTCCCAATCTGGTGGCATTGCTGCTATTAAGCGGTGTCATAGTAAAGGAGACGAAAGAGTATCTCTGGGAGCATAACCTGGATAAGGATGGGCCTTTGATCAACGATGAAACGCGGGCCAAGTAATTCCTCGCAAAAGGAAACCAGTTTTAGCAACCGGCGAAAAAAGGGAAGTCTCTATTCCTGACGTTTTGCTCGCGGAGCGAAAAAGGCAAAGGTTTGTTTGAGGCAAGAGAATATCGGGGACGTTTTCTGCTTTGGTTAATGTATGATGCCGATTTAAAGAAATATTTGTCATCATTAAGTGTTTGTTGAAATATTACAATGATTTGCAGCAGGCAAACGCCGTTGGGGAACATCCATATTTTGCGGCCAAGATTTTCTTGACACGTAAGAGTGCCCACTTTATACTCACGTCCGCAAAACTTAAGGTTCTTATTAAAAATCATAAGGACAATTTGTTTTGGAGCTGTGCCGTGAAAGTAAGTGTCCGGTTTTGTCCGGATACTCTCTAATAAAAAGTTACGGAAACAAACAGGAGGTTTTATGTATCGGATTGATCTGTTGAACAAGATTTCGAAAAAAGGCTTGAGTGTTTTCACCGACAAGTACGAGTATCACGCTGATATCTCCGATCCCGACGGAATAATGGTGAGAAGCAAGGAAATGAAAGACATGACTCTGCCTTCAAGTGTTAAAGCCATTGCTCGCGCCGGCGCCGGCGTCAACAATATTCCTATCGACAAATGTTCCGAGAAAGGAATTGTTGTTTTCAATACCCCCGGAGCAAACGCGAACGGTGTCAAGGAATTGGTCATCTTGGGCATGATCTTGGCGGCCCGCCACGTTGCGGACGGTATTATCTGGGCTAAAGGTCTTGTAGGCCAGGGTGATAAAGTGCCCGATCTCATCGAAAAGGGCAAAGCCCAGTTTGTCGGCACGGAAATCCAGGGCAAAACCCTGGGAGTGGTGGGCTTAGGCGCCATCGGTACCATGGTGGCCAACGCCGCCGAAGCGTTGGGCATGGAAGTGATGGGATACGATCCGTTCCTGTCCATTGAGGCGGCATGGAGGCTTTCCCGAAACATCAAAAAGGCTCCCAGCCTGGAGCGGCTCCTGTCAAGTTCCGACTATATCACTCTGCACGTTCCCCAGAATAAAGACACTAAAGGCTTCATCAGCTCTGATAAGCTTGCGGTCATGAAAAAGGGTGTTGTGCTGTTGAACTTCGCCCGCGGCGGGCTTGTGGATACCGCGGCACTGAAAAAAGCTATCGCCGACGGTATCGTGAGCTGTTATGTTACAGACTTTCCGGATGAAGAAGTTATTAAAACCGACAAAGTCATTGCCATCCCGCATCTCGGCGCCTCCACAGAGGAATCGGAAGAAAACTGTGCCATCATGGCCGCCTTGCAGCTGATGGATTTCCTGGAAAACGGAAACATCAAGAATTCAGTGAATTTCCCGGAGTGTTTCCTCGACAGGTCAGGCAAGAAAAGAATCACCATATCCAATCAGAACACGCCGGGCATGATAGAGAAAATCACAGGCCTGCTCGCTGAGAACAACCTCAATATCGCGGACATGATTAACAAAAGCAAAGGAAACCTAGCTTACAATATCATTGATTTGGAAGGCGATATCGGCGAAGACTTGGTCGGGAAAATTAAGACCATCGAAGGCGTGATTAATGTCCGGGTGCTCTAACGATAATGAAACAATATAAGCAAATTGTAAAAAATGCCTGATTTACCTCAAGTCAGGCATTTTTTATTTATTTGTGCGGCGGCCGGTTAAACAGGTTACGGCATAATTTCCTTGCATAAATTCTGTCACATCACTACCATAAGCATTATACCATGATAACATCGATTTTTCCGGCGGAGGAAACGGAAAAATAGCTGAACTGCGGGCAAAACCTGTGGTATAAGTTTTTAACGCTGATAAGCAGGGTTAATTTTATGTCTAGGATACTGATTGTTGATGACGAACAGGATATCGTGGAACTTATTTCCTACAACCTGGAGAAAGAAGGTTTTTCTTGTGTAAAAGTTTATGACGGGGAAACCGCCTTGAAGCTTGCCAAAACAAAGAAGCCCGAATTAATTATTCTGGACCTCATGTTGCCCAAGATTAACGGACTTGATGTCTGCCGGGCGATCCGCCATGATCCGGTTACCGCTAATATACCCATTATCATGTTGACTGCCAAGGTTGATGAAGTGGATAAAATACTCGGTCTGGAAATCGGCGCCGACGATTATATGACCAAACCGTTCAGCGTGAAGGAGCTTGTTGCCCGCGTGAGGACGATCCTGCGCCGGCTGAAGGAGCGCGGTACAACGCTTGAGGAATCGTTTAAATACAAGGGGCTGGAAATAAATTACGCTTCATGCAGTGTAAAGGTTGACGGCAAAAAAATTGACTTAAGCCCCACAGAATTGAAACTCCTGTTTTTTTTGAGCCGCAATCCCGGCAGAGTTTATTCGAGAAATCAGATTCTTGACCACGTTTGGGGTGACGACACGTTTGTTACCGACCGTACTGTTGATGTGCATATTCGCCGCCTGCGGAGCCAGATTGAAAAGGACATAGAGAACCCGCGCTATATTTTGACCATTCGCGGTTTCGGTTACAAATTCACCGAAACGCGGTAGCTTTTCCCCACGTTGTTTTCATATTATATTCATCCTGTCATCAAACTGTAATATTCGAATTATATATTCTCCCGAAAAATATGGAGGAGCAAATGATGCGTAATGTTGTCAGAAAAGTCACAATGGCGTTCCTGCTGTTGTTATCCGTTCCGGGAAATTTTTTTGCCGCCGAATCAATTGTCATTAAGGGCTCCACCACGGTTTTGCCCATAGCGCAGAGCACGCTGGAAGCTTTTGTAAAGAAAAATCCTGATCTGCAGATTTCTCTTTCCGGAGGCGGCTCCGGTGAAGGCATTAAAGCTATGATTGACAAAACAACGGATATTGCCACTTCCTCGCGTGAGATAAAAAAAGAAGAAATTTCTTTGGCTAAAAGCAAAGGCATCAAACCGGTAGCGCATGTTGTTGCGCACGATGCGATAATCCCGGTGGTTAATCCAAAAAACAAAGTGAATAATCTATCCATTGATCAGCTCAGCCAGATTTATCAAGGCAAAATCACTAACTGGAAGGAAGTGGGCGGTGATGATCTCAAAATCGTGGTCATCTCGCGTGATTCTTCTTCCGGCACGTTCGAATCATGGGACCATTTTGTCATGAAAAAAACAAAAGTTACCCCCAGGGCGCAAATGCTTGCCTCCAACGGAGCGATTGTGCAGGCCGTGGCGAAAAATCGTTACGCCATCAGTTATCTGGGGATAGGCTATATCAACAAAGACGTGAAACCGTTGCGGGTCAATGGCGTGGCCGGATCGGCGCAAACTGCCCTTTCCAGGGAATATCCTCTTTCCAGAGAACTGTACATGTACACCAACGGCGAGCCGCGGGGTGGCGTGGCCGGGTACATAAATTTTGTCAAATCAGCGGCAGGACAAGAAATCATTGCCAAGGAAGGTTTTGTCCCGCTGATTGATTTGAAAAGAACGGAAAAAAATAATTAGGGATATTTTTTACCGAGATTGAACAGCGAAAGTATTATTGTAAATCAAAATAAATCGTTGAAATAAAATGAATCGCCGGATCAAAGAGACTGTAATTAAACACGCGTTTTTTCTTTTCGCCCTGGTTTCTGTGATTGTTCTAGGTCTGATAGTTCTTTCGCTGTTTCGCGAAGGCCTGCCCGTATTTAAACAGGTTTCATTAAAGGATTTTGTCTTCGGGATGGAGTGGTATCCTACTTATGATCCTCCGTCATTCGGCATCTTTCCCCTGATTTTCGGGTCATTCATCGTAACGCTTTTGGCCACAGTCATAGCCGTGCCCCTGGGGGTGCTGGCCGCAATCTATATTTCTGATATCACGCCGCGGCCGGCGGTAAGGGAAAGTTTGAAGTCCGTTATAGAACTTCTGGCCGGTTTGCCTTCGGTTGTTTTGGGTTTTTTCGGCATGGTGATTGTTGCGCCCTGGCTGCAGGAAACTTTTGATCTGCCTACGGGATTGAACATCATCAACGCTTCGGTAATTCTTGCCATTATGGCGATTCCGACGATATCGAGTATTTCCGAAGACGCCCTTTACTCTGTTCCTCAGGAATTTAAAGAAGCTTCTTATGCTTTGGGCGCGACAAAATTTGAGACGATAACCAAGGTGATTTTACCTGCCGCCTTATCCGGTATTTCCACGGCGGTGATGCTGGGTATGGCCCGGTCAATAGGGGAAACGATGGTGGTCTTGATGGTCGCCGGCGGCGCGGCGGCAATTCCGGAAAGCATTTTTGATTCTGTGCGCCCCATGCCGGCAAGTATCGCCGCAGAAATGGGTGAAACTCCTTACGGCAGTTCTCATTATCACGCTCTTTTTGCTATCGGCGTGGTGCTTTTCTTTTTGACGTTGAGCTTTAATTTGATTGCCGATTATGTTTCGCATAAATTCCGTCAAACTGGTTCGGCAACACTATAATTTACTGGTAGGTGAAGAACATAAATATTTACTCGATGAAATGGCGTTACTTCAAACAAAGCGTATTTTTTTCGCTGGTGCGCGCTTCCGCCCTGATAATAACTCTCGCGCTGGGCGGGATTATTTTCTACATTTTTTATAACGGCTATTCTGTTATCAGTTGGGATTTTATCACCAAGCCGCCGACCGATTCGATGACCAAAGGTGGCATAATGCCGGCAATTATCGGGACTATTTATCTTACCCTGGGGGCTATTGCCATTGGTCTGCCGCTGGGCATCGCCTCGGCCGTTTATCTTACCGAATACGCCCGACAGGGAAAGGTTGTGCGTGCCATAAAAATAGGCATTAATTGTCTGGCGGGCGTTCCGTCCGTTGTTTTCGGTCTTTTCGGGTTGGGCTTTTTTGTCATATTTTTGAAATTCGGATCAAGCATTCTGGCCGGATCTCTGACGCTGGGATTTTTGATTCTGCCGACGATAATAGGAGCTTCGGAAGAGGCGCTCAAATCCGTGCCGCAGACGTTTCGCGAAGCGTCTTTGTCGCTGGGCGTTTCCAAATGGCAGACGACATACAGGATTGTCTTGCCCAACGCTTTGCCGGGGATTCTGACCGGCTCGATTTTAGGCATCGGCCGCGCCGCGGGTGAAACGGCGCCGATTATGTTCACGGCCGCCGCTTTTTTTACATCGAAACTGCCCGGTTCGGTTTTCGACGAAGTCATGGCTCTTCCCTATCATGTTTATGTGCTGTCCACGGCCGGCACTAACATCGAGGCTACGCGCCCCATCCAGTTCGGAACGGTGCTTGTCTTGGTCGCGGTTGTTTTAGGGATTGATTTGATTGCGATTATTATCCGCGGTTACATGAGGAGGAATAAAAGATGGTAGTGATGGGCGGTAAAGAAATTATTCAGTTGGATGATGTGAACTTCTATTACGGTGAATGCAGGGCGTTAAGTAATATTTCCATGAAGTTTGTAAAGAATAAAGTTACCGCGCTTATCGGCCCATCGGGTTGCGGCAAATCCACTCTCCTAAGAGTGTTAAACAGAATGAATGATTTGATTGACGGCACAAAAGTTGAAGGAAAAATATTTTTTGAAGGAAAAAATATCTACGCGCCGGATGTTGATCCGGTGGAAATTCGCCGCAAAATAGGAATGGTGTTTCAAAAGCCCAATCCGTTTCCCAAAACCATCTATAACAACATTTCTTACGGCCCGAAACTTGCCGGTCTCGGAGTTGAGGATATGGATACTTTGGTGGAGCAGAGTTTAAGACAGGCTGTTTTATGGGATGAAGTAAAAAATATTTTAAATAAGTCGGCGATGAATCTATCTGGCGGTCAGCAGCAGAGGTTGTGCATCGCGCGCGCGCTGGCCATGAAACCGGATGTTTTGCTGATGGACGAGCCGACTTCGGCGCTGGATCCGATTTCCACGGCAAAAATTGAGGAGTTGATTGAAGCGCTGAAAAAAGATTATACTATCATCATCGTAACGCACAATATGCAGCAGGCGGCCAGAATTTCCGATGAAACGGCTTTTTTCTACATGGGGAATCTTATTGAGTATAACAAAACAGAAAAAATATTCACCAATCCGGACATGAAACAAACGGAAGATTATATAACCGGTAGGTTCGGCTGATATTTTACATAAGGAGCAATTATGGAAGAGCGAAGGCACACAAGTCTTCATTATGAGATGGAGCTGCAGGAAATTAAAAACTCGCTTATTTACCTGGGCGCTCTTACGGAAAAGGCCATACAGTTGGCCATGAAATCTCTCACCCAAAGGAACACCGACCTGGCCAATCAGGTAATCAGAGACGACGATGAAATTGATAAAATGGACACCGAAATAGAGGAAAGATGCATTAAAATACTGGCCCTGCGCCAGCCGGCCGCTATTGATTTGAGGTTTATCACGACGGCTATAAAAATTACCGGTCATTTGGAGAGAATAGGGGACATGGCGGTAAATATCGCGGAAAAAGCGATACAGTTAAATGAAGAGCCCCAGCTCAAGCCCTATATTGATTTGCCACGCATGTCCGGCTTGGTCGAAGAAATGATTAAGAACGCGCTGGATGCAATGATTAAAGGGGACTTACAGACAGCCGAGAAAGTTAGGGAAACGGAGGAGGCAGTGGATAACCTGAACGAACAAATTTTCCGTGAGCTGCTGACTTTTATGATGGAAGATTCCAAAAATATTCACCGGAGTTTATTGGTCATGCATGTGTCCAAAAACCTGGAGCGTATTGCCGACCACGCTAAAGGCATCGCGGATATGGTAACTTACATGGTGACCGGTGAGAACGTGCGTCATCGGCCCCAGAATTAGCGCGACGGTAGCGGGCATGAAAAAAAATCTTTTTTATAAAATATTTTTCAGCTATCTTGTCATTATCTCTTTGTCCTTTCTGCTTCTGGATTTGTTTCTGCGCGAAGAAGTTGAAAAGAATCTCACTTCGCAGATAGAAACAGAAATGATGTCTTACGCGAAAATCATAGACTTAAGCCCGCGGGAAAAGATTACTGAGCAAATTGGCGAGATGGCGAACATATCCAATTGCCGGGTCACGCTGATTGACGCGCGGGGCAAGGTTTTTGCCGATTCCGAAAAAGATGTCACACAGATGGAAAACCATTCAAACAGGCCGGAGGTGCAGGAAGCCAGGCTGAAAGGTAGCGGCAAATCCGTGCGTTTCAGCAGTTCGCTGAACATCGACATGCTCTACGTGGCGGTGACCATAAGAAATGGCGAAAAAATAAACGGCTATGTTCGCCTGGCGCGTCCGCTGCATGATGTGCAGAAAGTAATTCAAAAAATGTATGAGTCCATATTGGGCGCGAGCGCCATAGCTGTCATTGTTTCCCTGCTTATCGCTTTATTTATTTCTTACCGTCTGGCGGAACCGATTCGGGCGATGGAAAGGTTTACCGAAAAGTTAAGGCAAGGTGAGCCGGTCGGGGCGATTCTGTTGAATACGGCCGATGAAACAAAAAAACTTGCCGACAACATCAATTTTTTGGTGGAAGAGCTCAAAGACAAAATCAGGATTGCCAATGAGGAAAAAAGCAAGCTGATGACCGCATTGACGAGCATGACAGAGGGCGTGCTCATTATCAATGCGCAAGGGTTAATAGAGTTTGTGAGTCCTGTCTTGGGAGACATGCTTTCTGTTCGCTATGAAGACGTGTTCGGCAAAACACTAATGGAAGCGTTCCGCAGCGCTGAATTGCAGAAAATCTTAACTGAATTTAAGCGCACCGGAGAGAATATCACCCGGGAAATCACTCTGGACATGGCGGAAGCCGTCATTCTTAACGTCAGCGTTTCTGCCGTGCACGGTTATCCGCAGGAAGATAAAACGATGATTGTTTTTCATGACGTGACGCGGCTGAAAAAACTGGAAAAAGTAAAAGAGGATTTTGTGGCCAACGTTACTCATGAAATCCGAACACCGCTTACTGCGATTATCGGGTACCTGGAAACAATTAAAAACGGCGCGATCGGCAACATTGATGAAACGAAAAAATTTGTTGATATCATTTTGAATCAGGCCGAAAGGCTTAATCGTCTGGTCGAAGACTTGTTAACGCTGTCACATATCGAGCTGAAGGAATTAAAATTTAATTTTGAGAATGTTTCAATAAACGCGGCGATAACAAACGTGATTTCTCTGGTTGAGGCAAAAGCAAAGGAAAAGAAGATAACTATCCATAACAATGTGCGCGAAAATTTCCCCATGATCAGGGCTGATAAGGATAAGCTCACGCAAATATTTGTCAATATTCTGGATAACGCCGTTAAATTCACGCCGGAGTCGGGCCGGATCACTATTGTTGCGAAGGAAGCTGATGCTTATACCGCAGTATCAATAAGTGACACTGGCATTGGTGTGCCGCGGGATGAAATTCAACGCTTGGGGGAACGTTTTTACCGTGTGGACCGGTCGCGTTCGCGTGATTTGGGAGGAACGGGTTTGGGGCTATCGATTGTCAAACACTTGATGATTGCCCACGGCGGCAGAATGGAAATTGAAAGCGAATTAGGCCGCGGCACCACAGTGTTTTTGTTGTTTCCTTTGGCAAAAAAGGAACAAAACAGAGTACCCCTTTAAGGGGGAGGTGATGCCCGCCCCGCATCATCTGTCAATTAATTGCGCAGTCCGTCAAGAAACCGCTCCAGCGACTCGATGTAAAGAGATTTGTACTCGTCTTTTGCCAGGATAGTCTTTTGCAGCTTTTTTAACTGAATGATGCCGTTGAAGGCGCTCCACAGAATAATGGCCTGTCTCCTTGGGTTAACCGCTTTGAAAAGGCCGCTGTCGATACCCTCGCTTATCGCGTCCGCCAGAGTAGATATGCTGACATTGCCATGTGCATCAATCTTGTTTTTCAACTCCGGTGAAAAAACAGTTTTTGGCGCGGTCAAAAAATAATTGATGATGTCAAAATAATTTTTATGCTTTTCGCTGAAGCGCAGATACGCTGAAGCAATTGACTTGATTTTTTCTTCGGGTGACGAATCTTTATTTATCGCTTTTTGGATGGTCTTGTGGAGTAGTTCCAGCCCTTCGACCTGAAGAGACGCAAAAAGCTCTTCTTTATCCTTAAAGTAAAAATATATGGCTCCTACGCTTAATTCGGAACGTTTTGCGATCTGGTTGATGCTTGTGGCGTTTAAGCCCTTTTCCAGAAGAAGCGCCCTGGCCGTATCAAGAATCTGGCTCTTCCTCTGCCTTTTTTCTCTTTCTCTTCTTTCTTTGGCTCCCATAGTGTAGTCAATCCTGTGATAATTTTTTATTTTCGGCGGTTTTTTGCTTGCCGCCTCTTGAAATACTATAGTTCAAAAAATCCTTTTCACGTTGTTATAAACAAAAATATATTTTGCCCAGATATCGGAAAGCCGGTATTACGAGCTTTCCGATTTTTCGCAAGGCCTGATATCGAACCACGGCTTCTGCCGTTTAAGGGGGCAGAGGGCGGCCTTGCAGTGACGAACAGGATCTTCAGGAGGCACCTTCACGGTCCGTGTGGCCGCCTCCCGGTTTTTTTTGAGCCAGGCCTCGGCTTCCTTCCGGCTGTTTACAAATCCCGCGGAATAAGTGGTTTTACCCCGGCAATGGACAAAGCCATAAATTAGTTCGTACCGCTCGGGCATTTTATCCCCGCCCCCTAAAATTCCTCGCCAATCTTCAGAAGCACTTTGATGACCAGACCCGTGTCAATCCGCTCGCGATATACAGCGGGTAAACGCTCCAGTGGTTCATAATCTGAGATGAGCGGCCGGGCGTCGAGTTTGCCTTCCGCCATCCAGTTCAGGCACTGGATGTTTTCCTGATGCGTGTTGGAGTTGGATGCCGTCAGCCGGATTTCCTTGAGATTGACGAGAAAAGGCGCGTCAATAGTAAGCGGCGTGAAAATCATACTCACGATACAAATCTCTCCGTTGTCCACGGACAGATTTATGGCGCGGTTGATGTTGGCTTTCACGCTGGAGCATTCAAATGTTTTTTGAAATCCACCCGGCACAAGCGCCAACACTTGCGCGTCCGCATCTTTTTCCAGTGGATCGAACACATAATCGGCTCCATAAGCGGTGGCTATCTCCCGTTTTTCCGGCACCGGCTCGTAAAGAATAATCGGACGGTAGCCGATAATTTTGAGAAGACGCACGGCGCACAATCCTATGGGTCCGCCCCCCATCACTAAAACAGAGCCTTTCCGGTCGCTGGTGCAATTGATGCCATGCAGGGCCGCCGCAAAAGTTTCCGCCAGGGCGGCATTGCGTGAATCGACGCCGCCGGGTATGGGAATCAGCATCTGCCCGAAGACCTTGACATACTCGGCAAAACCTCCCGGCAGGTCGCCGATTCCCGCGGTTCGCCGATTTACCCGGCACAGGTGCGGTTTGCCGGAAAGGCAGTTGGCGCATTTTCCGCAATAGGTGGGGCGGATGCAAACTTTAGTTCCCACAGGCGGGCCATCCGCTTGTGCGCCTTTTTCCACGACAACGCCGCTGATTTCATGGCCAAGGATGTAGCCGTCTGAGAGAAGTCCGCCGGCCACCAGTGAATGGTCGGAACCACAGAAGCCGGTGTTGGCTACCTTGACCAGTACCTCGTCGGGCGCCAACGAATAATCGGGAACATTTTCATATACGAGCCCTTTCCCTTTACGAAATACAACAGCTTTCATGATTTTCCTCCCGATTCCGGAATACCGCTAGTCTTCACGCTCCAGAGTAATTCTTTCCACCTTGGCCAAATCCCTTTCATAGAAAAGGGAGCCGATAAAGAAAAGGCCTGCCGCCGCCACCAGAAACAACGGCAGCATCGTTACCGCCGTGGCGATTCCGTATTTGTCGGACATGGAGCCGATGAAGACCGGCCCTACGGAAGCTCCCAGGAGGTTCTGCACGATGACGCACAAGGCGTATGAAATCGCGCGAAGCCCCGGATGGACCACGTCCTGGGTGACCGCCGCCGCGGCCGGCACGAAGGTCATCACGGTCAGTCCGCCGGCCAGAAGGAAAATATACTGGGTGGAGCCGGTGAACGATACAAGGGCCACGTAAAAGATGGCGGCGGAAATGATGGCCGCGAGAGTGGACAGCAGAAGACGCGCGTTTTTGTGTTTTTTCATCCACATGTCGGCCAGAAAGCCTCCCAGGGGAGCGCCGACGATGGCCATCATCATGATGGCCCCCACCTTCATTCCTGCCTGATCTATGGGGATGTTGTAGGTGCGGTTCAGAAAACTGGGAAGCCATGTCATCAGCGACGAGGTCACAAAGACCATGGCGGCAAAGCCGAAGTAGGTCAGGATCAGCGAGGGCGTGCGGAGAAATTCACGCGCGATTTCGCCGGTTTTCATTTTGACCTTGGCGGATGTTTCCTTGACCGTTTTCGTCAATTCAACGGTTTTATAGTCTTTGACGAAGAAAAAGAGAATCGCGACGATCAGTCCCGGAAGCGCCACCAACCCGAAGGCGTGGCGCCATCCCCAGTGAGTGGCGATGATTCCTCCCAGGGCAATTCCCACGGCGCTTCCCAGGGGGATCGACATGTTCCAGAGTCCCATGATGCGGGATCTCTTTTCCTCCGGATAAAGACCGGCAATCATGGCGGTTCCCCCCGGAGCATAGCCCGCCTCCCCGATGCCGATCACCAGCCTGGCTGCCCGAAGCTGCGAGAAGTTCCGGGTCAGGGCACAGGCCGCCGTGGCCAGACTCCATATGACCGCCATCAAACCGATGGTCTTCTTGCGGCTCCAGCGGTCCACGAGGATGGAGACGGGAAAAGTAAAAATGACGATCGACCAGTAAACCGCGGAAACCAGCATGCCGCACTGCGCGTCGGTGATTCCCCAATCCGCCTTGATGAAGGGAAACAGAGACGTAACCACCAACCTGTCCACGTAGTCGAAGAAGTAGAGCAGGAACAACAGGATAAAGATGTAGTTGGTGTATCCCTTTGATAGCTTGTATTCCTTGGGCGAAGTCAAATTATTCATACGAACTCCTTATTTTGTTTAAAAGGTTTGGCTTTTCAGGCCGTTCGAAACAATGAATTTTATTTTATTCACATTTATATCCGCCGAGATTGGCCAGAGCAACACTGCCCGGACTGATTACAGACGGGTCAACCTTCACGTTGATGCAGGCTGTTTTCCCGGAAGCAAAAGCCGCTTCCAATGCCGGCCGGATATCCTGCGGCTTTTCCACATAGGCGCCGAATCCACCCAAGACTTCCACCATCTTGTGGTAGTCGACCCAGCCCAGTTCCGTCCCGTCAGGAATATTGTGTCCCATACGCAACTGCTGACTGTGTGCAATCATCCCCCATGATTGGTCATTACATATTACGACCACGATGGGCAGTTTTTTGCGTATGGCCGTGTGGAATTCCATGAAGTTAAAGCCGACAGCTCCGTCACCCACGATAAGCAGTACGCGCTTGTCCGGGTGTTTCAATTTGGCGGCGTTGGCGTAGGGAAGGCCTACGGCTAGACATCCGTAAAGGCCATAGTCCAGATATGTTCCTCCCCTGCGAATGGTTCGTGTCATTCCCATCCAGGTGGAAGTGTCTCCGCCGTCAGCGACTACGATGTCGTCTTCCCGGTTCATGAAATCATTGACCTCTTTGGCAAGACGCATGGGATGCATGGGCAGGGTTTCGCATTCCCACATTGCTTTGGCTTCTTTTTTGCCGGCTTCATGCGCGGCACGGATTGTGTCTACCCACGATTGATACTGCTTTTTTAGCTTATCGCCGATTTTTTGTTCATCCAGAATACTGTTTATTTCCTGGAGAAACGCTTTGACGTCGCTGACGATTCCGAGATCGATGCTTCGGTTGCGGCCGATTTCATCCGGCGCTATATCCACCTGAATGAACTTGGCAGTGGGCGGAAAAATATCGCCAAAAATATAGAAGAGGTTCAGCCGGCCGCCAAGGAACAAAACAAGATCGGTAGTCATGAGGGTAATCATGGCTGAACCGGGCCGGATGGCCAGAGAGCCTTCGAAACAAAGCGGATGAGTATCTGGGATGACACCGCGTCCGCCGCCGCCGGTGTAAGCCGGGATGCCGATCTTTTCCACGAACTCAATCATTTCCTTTTCCGCATCCGAATACCACAGACCGCTTCCACCGATGACGATGGGGTTTTTGGCTGCTTTCAGAAGATCAACTACTTTTCGCGTGTTTTCTCGGTCAACAGGTTTGGACACAACCTTCGTGTGTGGTTTTTTAACTGCGGCCGGATCAACCTTGGCGTTTAAAACGTTGCAGGGAAACTCCAGGTAAACCGGTCCGGGTCGCCCGCTCATAGCTGTGCGGAAAGCCATATCGACATATTCAGGAATGCGCTCCGGCAGATGGCAGACAAAGGCCTTTTTCACCATAGGTTCGATAACGGGAAGCTGCGTCATGTCCTGCAGATCGAGTTTTTCCACGCTGTCGAGCCCCACGCATCCGGCAATGAGAACGACCGGTGCGTTGGAAAGCCGGGTGCTGGCGATACCGGTTAAGGCGTTTGTAAAACCCGGTCCTGCCGTTACCATGGCTACCGCCGGTTTCCGGTTCATTCTGGCCCAAGCTTCGGCCATAAAAACGGCAGCCTGCTCATGACGTGTATCAAAAAGTGTTATGTTTGTTTTTTCCAAATGCTGATAAATGGGCGTAATATGCCCCCCGCTCAAAGTAAAAATGTAATCAACGCCCCTCTCGACGAGGGCGTCCGCAACAAGCTTGCCTCCAATAATATTATTATCCATAATGTATCCTCCTAATCATTGATACGTTGTTTTTATAACTCCATGCACTGTCCGCCATCGATATTGATGGCCTGTCCCGTAATGTAACGCGAAGCGTCGGAAGCCAGAAAGGCAACCAGATCAGCCGCTTCAGCCGGCGGACCGATATAGCCGAGCGGAATGGTTTTGCACATTTCCTTTTCGCGCTCCTCAATCGTTGTGCCAAAGAATGATGCTTCCAGCCCGAAGCGCCACTTTTCCAGGTCCGTGGCTATTTGCCCCGGACAGATGGCATTTACCCGAATGCCGTTTCCGCCCAATTCCCTGGCCATGGTTTTGGTGAGCATAATTACACCCGCCTTAGCCACCGCGTAGGCGCTGTTGAAGAGCGGAGGCACCTTGCCCGCTCTGGAAGCAGTATTGACAATAGCCGCTGGTTTCCCTGTCATCAGGGGAATGATGGCGCGTGAGACGCGGAATACGGAAAACAGATTCACGTCGATGGTTTTGAGCCAAGCCGCTTCGTCATATCCTAAAACCGAGTTGGGAACGCCGAAAGACGCGCCCGCGTTGTTACAGAGAATGTCGATATGGTCGAAGCTGCGCTTAATAATGTCCACCATGGCGGCAATCGCTTTATTATCCGTGACATCCACGGCCACGGCCAACGTTTTTACGCCATATGTTTTGGCCAGCGCCGCGGCAATCGCTGCCATTTCCTCGCCGGTTGCCGGTTTCAAAGACTCTCCCGGCACGGGAGGAACTCCCAAATCGGCGATGATAATGTTGCATCCGCAAGCGGCCAGTTTTTCTGCAATCGCGTAACCGATGCCGGTTTTTTTACCCGCGCCGGTGACAATCGCTGTTTTTCCTTTCAAATCCTCATACATAAATCCATCCTTTCTACCAGTTACGGTGGTCTAAGTGAGCGTACTTGGGCAATAATCGTGTCGGCAGGGCCAAGGCGTCCTTCCTGAATGGCGGCGCTAGCTGTTTGCCGTCCACGAGAAATTCCAGTACCGTGGGCTTGCGGTTATTGATGCAGGATTCGAAGGCCTCACGGATATCTTGCGGCCGGTTCACCTGAAGCGAGTTCGCCCCCAGAGCCTTGGCGGCGGGAACGAAACTCTCCGGTGTGGGAATATCGACGCCGATGAAACGGTTGTTGTAGAAGTCCACCTGGTTTTTGGCTTCCGCGCCCCACCACATGTTGCGGAAGACGCAGGCCACAACAGGGATATTGTGCTCCACGGCGGTACTGACTTCGTGCAGACTCATGCCCCAGGCCCCGTCGCCGATAATCGCCACGACGGGAGCTTTGGGGTCTGCCAGCTGTGCGCCGAGCGCGGCGGGATAGGCAAATCCCGTGTTCCCGAACGTCAGCGCCGCGATATGGCGTCTGGGTTGCGTGAATTTCAGGTAGCTGTTTGCTGTTGAGGCGACGTTACCGATGTCGGTGGTAACAATGGCGTTCGCCGGCAACGCCCGGGAAATTTCCAGAAGAACGCGGCGGGGATTGATAGGATTGCCGTCCACCATCGCCAAATCAACAATTTCCTTTTCCCAAATCTCTTTTTCCTTTGCCACCACCTCCAGCCGCTTCGCGTCCGGTTTCCGGCCTTTATCCATTGCTTTCAGGCGTCTCATGATTTCCGCGGACGCTTCCTTCGCGTCACCGATGATGCCGACCTCAATGGGATGCGTCCGGGCGATATGCTTGGGGTTGATGTCCACCTGGATAATCTTGGCGTTTTCCGGAAAATAATTGATGTCGTACTGGGGCAATGTGCCAAAGACGGAAAGCCTTGTTCCTATGGCTAGCATGACGTCGGCTTTGGCCAGTATTTTCATCGCTGCTTTGGAACCCATGTAGCCGATGGGTCCGACGAACAGGGGGTGGTCGCCGTAAAACGCGTCGTTGTGCAGATAGGTCACGGCCACCGGCGCCGTCAGATGCTCGGCGATAGCCTTGACGATATCCAATGCGTCGGCATCCACCACGCCCCGACCGGAAACGATGACGGGATTCTTGGCTTTCGACAGAAGTTCGGCGGCCCGATCCAACTGCTCGATGGAACCGCAACCCCGCGCGTCCACACGATACTGCGGCGGTTTGAGGATTTTATCTTCCAGTTCCCCGTAAAAATAATCACGCGGAATATCATACAGCACGGCGCCCCGGTCGGCGTACGCGATACGGAATGCGGTACGCAGGCAGTCGGCCGCCCGTTTCGGATGGGGAACGCGAACAACGGCTTTTGTGATGGCGCGGAAAACAGATACCTGGTCGCACTCCTGAAAGCCGTCCCACCCGATGGTTGGGGTTCCCGCCGACGGGGAAATAATCACCAGCGGCGTGTGTCCCATGTTGGCTGCCGCCACGGATGTTACCATGTTGGTGATGCCCGGGCCGTTCTGGCCTACGACAACGCCGCAGCGTCCGGACACGCGGCAGTAGGCGTCTTCCATATGCGCGGCGCTTTGTTCATGGCGGACAGGAATGAATTTGATGCCTGCCGTCGGAAAAAGGTCGAGCATATCCATAAAGGCCGATCCCACAATGCCACAAATGTGATCCACGTTCTCGGCCAACAATGTTTCTACAATCGCCTCACTGGGCGTCATTTTTAATCTTTTCATATTTATTACCTCCAAAATTCTTTCATGGCTAAATTGTTTAAAAGCGGTTTTTTTCTGCGCGCTTGTCTTGCTGCAAAACCTCCATTGTTTCTTGAGCAATAATTTTTTCTTCATCCGTTGGTACGACTAAAACTGTAATTTTTGATTCCCGCGCGGAGATTTCTCTTTCTCCGGTGTTTTCGCTGTTTGTATCTTCATTCAGCACAACGCCCAGCCATGCGAGAAATGAGCATATGCGTCGGCGCATCTTTGGTGAGTTTTCGCCAATACCCGCGGTAAAGGCCAGAGCATCCAGCCCGTCGATGGCGGGAATCAGTGAGGCAACGCCCCGGGCCACGCTGTAAGCAAAAACATCCAGCGCCAGGCGTGCCCGTTCGTGGCCTTGAGCCGCTTCTTTCTCCAGGTCGCGAAAATCGGGGGAAACGCCGGAGATGCCCAAAACGCCGCTTTGCCTGTTTAAAACGTCCATCACTTCCGTCAAAGAGTATTGTTCTTTTTCCGCGATGAAGGATACGACCGTCGGATCGATATCTCCCGAGCGCGTTCCCATCACCACGCCTGAAAGGGGAGTAAATCCCATTGATGTGTCCCGTGATTGTCCCTGCGCTACGGCGCAGAGACTGGAACCGTTGCCGAGATGACAGGTAATGATTCGCGGGTTATCGATTTTTCCGCGTAGAATTTTGGCCGCCCGGGAAGCGACATACCGGTGCGATATTCCGTGAAATCCGTAGCGGCGGACGTGGTCGTCGGCGTAGTAGCGGTAGGGAATGGCGTAAATGAAAGCGCGCGGCGGCAAGGTCTGATGAAATGCTGTGTCGAAGACGGCCACCTGCGGCACGCTGACCATCAGCTCCGTGCAGACATCGATGCCCATAAGGTTCGGCGGATTGTGCAACGGAGCGAGCTTTTTGGTTGCTTCCAGAATTTCCCGCACCGCCTGATTGACGACGACTGACTGGTGAAAATGCTCTCCGCCGTGCACCACGCGGTGGCCGACGCCCGCTATTTCGTTTATGTCTTTCAGTATGTTCTGTTCCTTGTTCGTCAGAAAGCTCAGCAGCGCGCGTACCGCTTCGTGATGATCGGCTAAGCGCCTTTCGCTTTGAAAAACTTCGCGTCCCTGTAGATCGTGGCTGAACAGCGCATTTGTAAGCCCGATCCGGTCTGCTTGGCCTTTGGCCAGCACATTATTGGTCTTCATCTCAAAGAGCTTGTATTTGAGCGACGAACTACCGCAATTTAAAGTCAGGATTTTCATAATCAAAACCTCAAACCAGATCTTCTTTCCATGGCCACAGGAATATCCCGCCCTCGAGCGTGCAGACAGCGGGAAAACCGGCTGCGTCCAAAATTCGCTGAGCGGAGAAACCCCGCAAACCAAGCAGACAAGCGCAGATTATTTTCTTGTTCTTGGGCAACTCGCCGATTCTTTGCTGCAATTCGTCAAGGGGGATATTGATGACTTGGGGATGGTCGATATGCGCGCGTTTGAATTCCAGATCCGATCTGACGTCCACCATCAAAACATTTCCGTCAGCTTCCAAAAGTTTTCTTGCTTCCATCGCCGTCATCGGTTTCAGAATGCCGCGGTTCACGTTTTCCGCAACATTGAGCGCCGTAACAAAAACATCCAGTGCCTGCGAGAAAGGAGGAGCATAGGCCATATCGAGGTCCGTGATATCCTGAATCGTCGCGTTGAGTCGAATGGCGGCGGCGGCCACGTCGATGCGGCGGGCGACATCACCTTTTCCCACCGCCTGCATCCCTAAAATTTTTTGCGAATTTTTTTCCAATATCAGTTTCAACCCCATGATTTGGCTGTCAGGGTAAAAATGGGCCTTGTCGAACCCGCAAACGGAAAGCGCGAAAGCATCAAACCCCAGTTGTTTTGCCTGTGTTTCCGTAATACCGGTCGCGCCCACATTGTAGTCAAACGCCTTGCACACAAAAGTGCCCTGTATGCCCGGAAATTCCACGGGTATGCCGCATATATTGTTGGCAATGACCCGTCCTTGTTTGTTAGCGGTGGAACCCAGTGGAATGTAGCAAGGTTTTCCTGTGACCAAATGCCGGTTTTCCACCAGATCTCCGCCGGCATAAATGCGGGGATCACTCGTCTGCATGCGGGCATTGACTTTGAGCGCGCGGGTTTCTCCCAGTTCGAGACCGGCGGCGCGGGCTATTTCCGTGTTTGGTGTAAGACCGGCGGCAATAATGACGAGATCGGCAGGATACTCCTTCGTTTTGGTAACAACCTTATGAACGCTTCCCTTCTCTCCCTTCAGGGAAATGATATCAACGTTGAATTCGCACTCAACTCCGTTTTCATAAAAGTGTTCCCGGATTATTGCCGAGATGTCAAAGTCGAGTATATTCGGAAAGAGCTGTGCTTCACGTTCCAGCAGGGTCACATCCCATTTTCTGGCCCGCAGAGCTTCAGCGGCCTCGACACCGATAAAGCCTCCGCCGATGATTACGGCAGAACCACCCTTATGATACTGGATTTTCTGACTGATTGCTGCCGTGTCTTCCATCCGGGTCAGATAATAAATATTTTTTAAATCCAATCCGGCAAGCGGCGGTTTCTTTGGCGACGCGCCCATGGCCAGAACCAGGTTATCGTATGCGAACGAGAGGAGTTCGCCGGCCGTATTTGTTGCCTTCACTCTTCGGGTCTTCCTGTCAATCTCCAGGGCACGAATATTTGTCCGAACAGTGATATCTTTCAGTTCCTTGAAATATCGTTCATCACGAATTCTGCCGTATGTAGTTTTCATCAGATCATCCATTGCGCGGACTTTTCCTTCCAGATAGTACGGCATGCCGCAGGCGGCATAGGAAATATACCGGCTCTGTTCCAGAATGGTGACCTCGTAGTCAGAGCGGAGCCGTTTGATGCGCGCGGCGGCTTTGGCGCCGCAGGCGGAAGCTCCGATGACAAGAATTCGTTTTTTTACATTCATGGCGCTCTTTTACCGTTTCATGTCAAGCGTGTCGCCGGCGACGTGGAGATCGCCGCGGACCGCGATAAAAATTTGGTATAACAACGTTAAGATCAACAAACCCGCCGACCACACGCCCAGAGTAATGGCGATTTCCGTGCCGGTCGGGGAATATTCCGTGATGGTTTCCAATGGCGACGGAATGAAACCGGGAATGACGAGTCCCAGCCCTTTCTCGATCCAGAACGCAACAAAAACAGCGACGCAGGCCAGCGCGAGCCAGCCGGTCTTCCGGCGAAGGGGTGGGACAATCAGTGGAATTAGCGCCCCAAACGCCAAAATGGTCGAGGCCCACATCCAGGCCACCAGGTTGTTATGGCCGTGCAGGCCGGCAAACAAATAGAAAAAAGGCGCTTCGTGCTCGGGGAGTCCGCTGTAAAAAACCGTGAACAGTTCTACGAGAACAAAGAAGATGCTGACGGCCAGCGCGTAGGCCACGATTTTTGCCAGTGCCTGAATCGCTTTTTCTCCCGCGTCAAAATTACCCCAGCGCCGCAGAAGCAAGCAGACGACTATCAGCAGCGCCGGCCCGGAAGCGAAAGCGGAGGCCAGAAATCTCGGCGCCATGATGGCGGTGAGCCAAAAACTCCGGCCGGGAAGACCCGCATAAATAAAAGCGGTCACTGTGTGAATGCTGATCGCCCAGGGGATGGAAAGATATATCAGCGGTTTAACCCAGCCGGGGGGCGGTATCTCCTTGCGTGTGCAGGACAGGATGATCCAGCCGGTCACGATATTAATCAGCAGGTAACCGATCAGGACGACCATATCCCAAAAAAGAATGGATGTCGGCCGCGGATGCAAAAGCACGTTCATCACGCGGGAAGGCTGGCCGAGATCGACGAAAACAAAAAGGATACACATAAAGACGGCCGCAACGGCCAGAAACTCGCCCAGAACGGTGATTTTGCCGAACGCCTTGTAGTCGTGCAGATAGTAAGGCAGCACCAGCATGACCGCCGAGGCGGCAATACCAACCAGAAAAGTAAACTGGGCGATGTACAGACCCCAGGAAACGTCGCGGCTCATGCCCGTAACGCCCAGGCCGTAATCCAACTGGCGCAGGTAAAAGGAAAAACCGACCGTGATGACGATGAATAAAACGGCGATCCAAATCCAATATCTATGTTTGCCTTTCAAAGCTTTTTCCAGCATAGCGTCCTCATAGCAAATAGTAAATCTGCGGACCGGTACCCAAATGCGCGCGTCGCCGCAGACTGAAACGTTTCTCCAAAAGAAGCCGGATTTCCGACCGGGTATCTTCCACGTCGCCGAAGGTCAGGGCTTTTTGCCGGCACGCCTCGACGCAGGCCGGAAGTAGTTCTTTGGCGAGCCGCTCTTCGCAGAAATTGCACTTTTCCACGACGCCTTTAGCGCGCGTCGGGAAGTCTGGATTGATTCTGTCGATAAACGGCCGGGGATTTCGGTAGTTCATGCTCCGCGCCCCGTAGGGGCAGGCGGCCATGCACAGCCGGCAGCCGATGCAGCGGTGGTAATCCATCATGACGATGCCGTCAGCTCTCTGAAACGTGGCGCCGGTAGGGCAAACCCGGACACAGGGTGGGTTTTCGCAGTGGTTGCAGAATACGGGTAGAGCAAGCTTCCGCAGCCTCTCTCCGGAATAAGCGTGCTGTTCGCCGGGAAAAACGACGGAAAAAGGTTCCTGCCAGATCCATTTGATTTCATCCTTGGGATTGCCGAAATTCGGAACATTGTGGAGCGTGTGACAGGCTACGATACAGTCCGTGCAATCCGCCGTGCATTTTGTCAGATCCACGGCCATGGCCCAACGCTTGGCGGCGAGGGTATGAGCAATATTATTTTTCGAAAAAGTTGCATTGCCGGCGACGGGTGGCTTTGTCTTGGCTCGGACAGGATTAAAGTTTCCAGGGAGGATGAGCGTCAAAACGGTTGCTGCTGCTGTTTTTATAAAATCTCGGCGGCTTGGTGTCATTTTTTCACCTCTCCGGGAACAACATGACAGTCAAAACATGTCGGTTTTGCGTCCACATAGTCGTGGCAGCGGTCGCAGAAATTTTCTTTATTGCTGTGGCACACAAGACAATTACCGGTGAGACTTTTTTCGAACGTCCGGCCGTCTTTGGCCGTGTACACACGCTTTCCCTCACGGACGGCTTCGTCGCGCCAGGCTTTCAAAAGCTTCATGTGGTTGGCGCGCATGAAGGCCGTATCTTCGACGCATTTCTTTTCTGCCAATTGGTCAATCTCGGGCGTACTTAGCTCCAGCGCGGGAGGGACGGATGCCTTTCCCTTGCCGTACCAGAGCGGGAAGGTCGCCCCGATGATGAAGATTACAATTCCCAGGATGATTAAGCTCCATTTTTGGTATTTCATTTATACCCTGCCTTATTTTAAACGTCCTTCTAGCGGTTCCCCCCGTAGATCAGTTGTCCTTTCTTTTTCTCCCTTCACCACCAGGGCGTTTGCCAGCAGTTCGTGAACGCCCATGACGCTCACGCCCGGTACCCAGTAGTCCATGAGCGTTGTCAGCGTCGCCCGGTCAATGGCGCAGATGCAGCCCAGGCGGTTCACTCCGTGCTTCTTCACGACGTCCCGGACGGCCATCGCCCGCGGCATCCCGCCGCGCATTCGCATTTCCATGTTTTCGTCATTGCCCAGCCCCGCGCCCGCGCCGCAGCAGAACGTTTTTTCCCGTATCGTGTCTTCGGCCATCTCGTAAAAATGGTTGCAGGCGTGGCGGATGATGTATCGCGGCTCCTCGAAAAGCCCCATCGCCCGGGCCGGATTGCACGAATCGTGAAACGTCAGCCGGATATGGTCGTTGCGGGACGGATCGAGCTTTAGTTTGCCGTTTTTAATCAGGTCCGCCGTGAACTCAACGATGTGCACCATTTTTGTCGACCGCGCATTTTCAAAACGCGTGCCCGTGATCGGGGAGACCGGCTCTTCAAGAAAGTCCGCCGGCCCGTTCATCGTGTCCATGTACTGATGAATTACCCGCCACATGTGGCCGCATTCACCGCCCAGAATCCATTTGACGCCGAGGCGCTTGGCCTCCGCGTAAAGCTTGGCGTTGAGGCGTTTGATCATTTCGTGCGAAGTGAACAGACCGAAATTGCCGCCCTCCGAGGCATAGGTGCTGAAGGTGTAATTGAGACCGATTTCATGGAAGAGCATCATGTAGCCCATGCAGGTATATGTTCCCGGATCGGCAAAATAGTCTCCCGACGGCGTGACAAATAAAATGTCGGCGTTTTTTTTGTTGATCGGCACGTCCACGCGGACGCCGGTGCGGTCTTCGATATCGTCGGCCAGAAATTCCAGCATGTCCTTGATACCGCCGGGCTGAATGCCCAGGTGATTACCCGTGCGGAAGCAGTTGGCTACCGGTTCAATCACCCAGTTTATGTTGCAGCCGACCAGATTGAGCAGCTCGCGGCCGATTATGGTAATTTCCGCCTGGTCGATGCCGTAGGGGCAGAATACCGAGCAGCGGCGGCACTCTGTGCACTGATAGAAGTAGTAGAACCATTCCTTGAGTACGTCAACGGTCAGGTCCCGCGCGCCCGCGAGCGCTCCGAAACGTTTTCCTGCCGTCGTAAAGTAGCGTCGATACACGGAACGGATCAGTTCCGCCCGCAGCACCGGCATGTTTTTGGGGTCGCCCGAGCCGATGTAGAAGTGGCACTTGTCCGCGCAGGCACCGCAGCGCACGCAGATATCCATGAACAGACGGAAGGAGCGGTATTTTTCCAAACGTTCTTTCATGCCGTCGAGAATAATTTGCCGCCAGTTTTCCGGCAGCTTCCAGTCGGCATCAGTAGGCTGCCAGGCCCGGGGATTGGGCAAATCTAAAATTTTTAAATTCTTCGCGGCGGCGCTGTAACTCCACGTTCCCGGACGGAAATCGACGGGTGTCTTCATCCAGCCGGTTTTCGGCGGCGCGTATCGGACTTGAATCAGTTTGTCAGGATGGGGAATTTTGGCAAACGACATAGCTATTCCTTTTCCACCGGCAGGCCGGCCGTTTTCATTTGTTCCCGGAATTCGTTCTCGTATTCTTCGTAAGAGTGCACTTTCACCGGTGCGTTCCAGGGATTGACATGCCGGCGGATGCGGTTATTGTTTGCCATGTTGCGCGTGGGACTAAGAAAAATGCCACCCATGTGCATTAGCTTGTTGAAAGGCAGCCAGGCAAGAAGAGTGAAAACGAAAAATAAATGCGCATAAAGTAAAAAGCCGTCTTCTTTGGGAAGCGCCGGTGAAAAGGTGACCCAGCCCATTGTCATTGCTTTCAGTTCATGAAGATCGACCGGAAAAAAATAGCGCATCAAAAGGCCGGTTGCCGCAACGGCCGCAATGAGCAGCAGCGCGAAATAATCGGTGAACAGCGAGATATAGCGTGTTTGCGGAACAACCACCCGGCGCAGAAAAAGAAAGGCTAATCCGGCAAAAAGCGCGACATCACTTATGTATAGCGTGGGAATACCGATTTCCAGAAATCCGTCCAGCGCGGAAAGACCCGTCGCCAACGGAATAACAGGCTCGGTAAAGAAGCGCAGATGCCGTAGTATAACGACTAAAAGCGAGATATGAAACATCAGGCCGAAAAACCACAGCCACTTAGCGCTGCCGTAAACGGGACGACCGCCGATTAGTTCCGTTTTCGAATTTCTGAACAAAGAGCGAAACAAAAAAATCTCCGCGGCCATTCTGCCGATTACGCCCCATGTTCTGATGGGATTTTCCACCGGATTGTTTTTAATCCAGGGCAGGCTTTTTTCCTGACCGCATGTTGTCGGAATGCGGAAGGGAACGGGAACTTTCGCCCAGCGGATGATGCGGTAAACAAAACCGATCAGAAAAACCGCAAAAACAATGTACGGTACAACCATGGTCAGTACAATGCCCGCGGTCCTGCTGGCTGTGATTGCCGCCGCCAGCAGGGTGATTGCTGCAATTGCCAGGAAGGATATTAAAATGATTATGTACTGTTTCATTTCATACATCCGTTTTTATTCCCATGACGGTTGGTCGCTGAAATTGATGATGGGTTTTTTCATGCCGGCCAGCGCATTGACGATCAACTCCACCAGCCCGCCGTAATACAGTCGGCTGCGTTCTTCCGCATGGTAGTAATTTATAATGTCACGTATGGCGCCCTTGCAGTTGGAGCAGGGAGCGCAGAGATACTTGGGCGTCTCCGGGGGCTCGTTTTCGAAAGCCTTGAGAATCTGCAAAAATTTTTTCCGCGAGCTGACGAGGTTGCGCCACTCGGCAAAGTTATATCCGGACATAATGGCAAAACCGGCCCCCCCCCCGCAGCAGTAGTTGTCCACGCCGTGCGGCTTCATTTCCCGAAAGCGCGGGGCGAGTTTTCTTAAGATTCTTCTTTGCGGCTCCACGATGCCCATCGACCGGACATAGTTGCAGGGATCATGCAGTGTGACGGGAAAATCGTTTTTTTGCGGCTCGAATTTTAACTTTCCGCTCATGACAATATTTTCCAGCGTCACCAGTGCGGATTCCCGCGGGATGTTCAGATCCCCGGTCAGCAGCCGGTCGGCGATGACGGTCAGTGCCTTGTGCGCGTGGCCGCACTCACCGATGACGATTTTTTTGACTTTCAAACGGCGCGCGATATCGGCGTGCCGGATGGCGACGCGCGATAACTGCACGTCGTCGTACCATACGCCATAGTTGACAACATCATAACCTGCTGTTTCGGAAGACAGTGTCCAGGACAGACCCGCCGCCTGAAAAATTATGGCGAAAGCTCCGACATTTTCCGGCCAGGCGAGTATCTCCCCGGCGTTGTGGATCAGCAGAAGATCCGCGCCTTTCGCATCCCAGGGAATTTCAACTTTATAACCGGTGATTTCTTCCATCTCTTCCTGGATGAATTCGACGCTGTCTTTCGCCGCCGCCGCCGTCATCCCGGTGCTCGACCCCGCCTTTAGATGCTGAACCGTGCCCTTGTCGTGGAGTTCCTTGGGCGCGATGCCCATTTCCTGCGAGAAGAGTTTGCGGATTTCGCGAGTGATGAGGCCGTTGTCTACGCCGATGGGGCAGACCGAGGCGCAACGCCGGCAAAGTGTGCAGCGATAAGACAATTCGGCCAGACGGGCGATAGTCTCCCAATTCAGGTCGATGTCACCGGTAAATTTGGCCGCAAGTGTTCCGCCCGGCTTAATATATTTTCTGTAAATACGGCGCAGGACTTCCGAGCGGAAAATCGGCCGGTAAATTTCCTGCCTTCCGCTCATTTCAAAAACAGGGCAGGCCTCCGAACAGGTCTGACACCGGGCGCAGTGTTCCATGGAAAGCATCAGCGGTTGCAAAAAAGTCCAGTTGTTTTCCTTTTCAAAAAGTTTTCGCAGTCCGCTGAGGAATTGCTTTATCAGCGCTTCCTCTTCTTCCTTGCTGGCGGGCCGGGGAATGCCGATAGCCACGGTGTTGTCGAGCGACGTTTCAATGTTCCCGGTTTTTTCCGCCTTAAGCGGCATCGGGATGTTCTGATTGAAGTCCTCATACGGCGGTGGCAGAGGCGCGAGCTCGCCCGGTTCGATGCGGCACAGGCAATCGGATGTTTTGGAAATATCCGATGGTTTTAATGGTTTTTTCATTTCATCTCCTTGGGTGCCGATGAAGCTATCTCCTGCCAGGATTGTTTTCCATCCGTATCGGCATGTCTTGCCTTCCAGGTTGGCCGATACTCCAGATTTTTTTTGATGGCCGTCTCTATTGGTGAGCCCGGTCTGCTGGGTGTATCGTCCCACTTGACGCGGTGATAAAGAAAAAATTTCATGAACATGTGCGACATGTGGGTAAGCGGGATATAGGCCGCAAGCAGCGAACCCAGCACAATCGTCAGTGCCCCGGGAAGGCTTCGTCCCGGAACATATGCTGGAGCTGCTCTGCCGGCGCTGAACAGACCGAGGATGTAAGCTCTGGACGCGTCAAAAAGAGGATCGACCGCCAAAGCGGCAATAAAAGCACAAAGGAAAAAAAATAAAATAAAAACGATATTAAAATAATCGGCAAACGTTGCGTAGTCCCTCAGTTCCCGGTCGGAAAGACGCTTGTAAAGCATCCCGGTAGAACCGATAACGCCGGCGAGCAGTCCCATCCATCCGGTGGCGACGCTCAGGCCGTTTACAATCATGAGAACGCCGTCTTCGGCAAAACCGCATAGGGTGAACACTGCGGAAATCGACAAAAGTAAGAAAGTGGCCAGCATCAGGTACAACCCCAAATGAAGAGGGAAGGACATCTGCCACAATCTTTTGTTTTCTTTCCACAGACCCCGCATGAGCAGGATTTCCGGCGCCATGTAAAGAATCTCGTTTACCCGTGAGCTTTTCCGCTTTTTCTCCCACCAATTCATTTCCTCCATGTAAGAGCCGCCGTAGGAAACCTTATCGGCCGGCTCACATTGCACCGGATAGATTTCCCAGCGGAGATGTACAGGGAGGGTCAGATGTCTGTAAATCAGGCGGCCGGCCGCTACGATAAAAACGGCAAGGCATAGATAGGTTAATATGTAATATCCCATAAGGTATTTCCTTTAGTTGCCAAAGCGACAAATACCGCTGCTAGCTTTTTGTGAAGTTGGTCTGAAGGTAGCCATGCCTCCTGTGTCCGCAGGGGCACGGCTATTTCATTAAACACAACCCGTCGGCTTGGACAGCCCTGCCAGTTTGCAGGCTCCTTTTGCCGGGCCGGTCGGGAAAAGTTCATAGAGCTTCTTCATGTCGATGCCATTGTCCTTGCAAAGTTTGCGGACCATGGGAGCAATGCCGAACTTCTGAAAATAGTCGCGCAGATAGTTGATTATTTTCCAGTGTTCTTCCGTGAGCGGTCCTTCTATTTCTTCAGCGTGCGCGTAAGCTTGAGCGAATTCTTCACTCCATTTATCGAGTTCCTGCAGAAACCCGTCTTCATCCACTTCGTAGATTTTGCCTGCTAATTCAATCTGCGGCATATTTAAAACCTCCTGTTTAAATAATCGGTATGTTCTGTTCATCGAAAGCAACGGTCGAACCACTTTCGATAAAAATTCTAGTTTGCTTTTGCTTTGTCCGGCGATGCCGTCTGGCGCACTCAACGAGCGCGTTCGCCCATGTGGGTGCACCCAGCGCATGCACATAGGTAAAGCCGGCCAGAATACCTTTCTTGCACATTCCTTCTCTTATTCCGTCAATTCCTTTCCCCTTCAGGACTTGGAAAGCGGTATGCATCTTTTTTACTCGTGGCGATAAAATTCGGCAGTAATGAAATTCGTGTCCGGTAATTGTTGTGCCGACGGGAAAGAAGGGGTTTCCCGCGTCTGCGACCAATGTGGTGTATCCATGCCCTTGTAATTTGTTTTCCATCCTGAACGCCACCGGTAAAGCGCCGACCATGGGATAGCGCTTGTCGCCGATCGTCAATGATTTTCCCAGGTAGATGAATCCGCCGCACTCCGCGTAAATCGGCAGACCCGCATCGGCCGCCGCGCGCAGTGACCGGCGGAAGGACGCATTGGCGGCCAGACGGCCAGCCTGGGTTTCGGGAAAACCGCCGCCGATATACAGGGCGTCCACGGGCGGCAGAACTTCTTCGGCAAGCGCGCTGATGGGGACCACCTCGGCACCCCGGTCGGCGAGCGCTTCGATATTTTCCTGATAATAGAACTGAAATGCCTTGTCTTTGATGATGCCGATTACGGGACGATCTTCGCCGGTTTCATTCAGCGGGGCCGCTTGGGGAAAGGCGTCAATTATCCAGGGTGGCGCACTGCGGGCAATCCGCAGCAGAGCGGAAATATCGAGATAATCGCGGGCGATGGTGCCCGCCACTTCAAGGGCTAGCTGCACATTGTCGTGTTCATCGGGAGGGATCAGCCCCATGTGTCTCTGGACGAAGGGCAGGTCAGGCAGACGCGGCACTGTTCCGTAAACCGGCAGGCCTGTGTATTCTTCAATGGACCGGCGAATCACGGAAGCATGCCGGTTTCCGTTGACCCGGCTCAAGATGACACCGCGGATATCGACTTCAGGATCCAGATGCAGGCAACCCAACATCATGGCCGCCGCCGTGCGAGTGACTTTATCGCAATCTATAACCATAATAACAGGTGCGCGAAGCAGCTTGGCCAGTTCGGCGGTGCTGAACTCGCCAGCGTCAGTCACCCCGTCAAAGAGGCCGCGGTTGCCTTCGATAAGAGAAACGGCGTTTTCTGTGGCACGGCGGGAAAAAAAGCGAACGACTTGTTCAGAACCCATAAGATAAGTGTCCAGATTATAGCAGGGACCGGATGCCGCCCGACCCAGCCAGGCAGCATCAATATAATCCGGTCCTTTTTTGAAAGGAGTAACCGTGATACCCTGCTGGCGCAGAGCCACGGTTATTGCTATAGAAAGGGTGGTTTTTCCTGCGTCGCCCCGTAGAGCGGCCATGATTAAGCGCGGACATGGTCGGTTCATAATTCATTTCCTATTTATCCACAGTTTCATTCCTTGGGAAAATATTCAGTCAGCATGATGTATGTTGTGCTACCGCTTGACCAGTATTTCAGCACTTCCTCATCAAGAAGCTCTTTCACGGCATTCTGCACGGCGTGACGATCTTCGCTGGGAAACCATTTGGTGACGTCCCGGATATAAAACATCTTTTTGTCTCCTTTGGATTTTTCGCGAAACAGGTCGGCGATACGCGATTTCAAATCATCATTCATAACTACCTCCATTTAAATTGTGCGGATGTTCGGAACGTCTCCGTTGCGTGGTCAAAATCGTCGATATGCTGGTCCGTGAACGGAATGCCTGTAAGGCTGAAAAACCTCTCCCAGCCGATCCGTTCAATCCATTCACCGACGCGTTCATGTTTCCACGCGTGTTTCGCGTAAATTTCAAGGATGTTTTTTACGGCATTCACCACTTCCGGCCAGCGCGGCGGATTGTTGGGGAGAAAAGGGATAGCCAGTTTGGAGAACATCGGGGCGCTGCGGGCGTTGGACACTTTGCCGCCGACCCAGATGGAAATGCCGTCATTTTCGGGATCGGCAATGGGCATGGCGGGACAAACGGTGTAGCAGTTGCCGCAGTACATGCATTTTTCATCATTGACGGTAACGGCCTTGTTTTTCATGTCGCCGCGGATAGCTCCGGTCGGGCAGGAGGCGACGGTGGACGGAATCTCACAGACGTTACGCAGTCGTTCATTATCAACCTTGGGTACGGTACGATGGATGCCCAAAATGGCAATATCCGAACAGTGTACGGCTCCGCACATGTTTAAACAACAGGCCAGAGAGATCCGGACATGATTGGGCAGTTTCATGGTTATAAAGTAGTTGTAAATTTCGTCCATCAGAGCTTTCACCGGGCCGGAAGCGTCCGTTGCCGGTGTATGGCAGTGCACCCACCCCTGCGTATGCACAATATTTGTTACGGCATGTCCTGTGCCTCCCACTGGATAGCCGCGGCTTGTCAATTCGGCAATCAGCGGTTCGATTTTGTTCTTGTCGTCGAGCAGAAACTCGATGTTGTGCCGGCTGGTGAAACGCAGGTAGCCATCGCAGTATTTTTCTGCCAGAGCGCAAATTTCGCGTATATGATCCGTACACAACAGACGAGGTGAACCGGCGCGCACACTGTAGAGTGCTTCTCCCGATTCAGAAACGTGCATAAGCACGCCTGGTTTCAAAATCTCATGATATAGCCACTTCCCGTAATTTCTCTCGATGATGGGAGGCAGCATCTTTTTGTAATTAGGGGGGCCGATGTCTGTTTTTGCCATTTTACTTTACCTCCTTTTCCTTGTCCTCGGGCCAGAAGAAGACGTAGGGATTGGTCCGCGGGGCCTTAACCATTTGGGGAACTGCAGGAAGGCCGACGGCTTTTAAAAAGGCCCGCATGCCCAAGCGTTGAATCAATTCGCCCAATCTTTCACGAGATTTTCCGTTCTCGTCCCACCAGTCCTGAACCCGTTCGATCAGGCTCTTCAGTTCATCGTAAGGCGGTTCCAGCTTCATAAACGGTACAATCACCCATGACAACAGCGCGCCCTTGACAATGGGCGCCTTCCCGCCGACGAGTATAGTGGCCCCTTTCTCTTTTCCCGGTCTCAGTGCTTTCGGCATCAGATTGATGCAGTGCATGCAGCGGGTGCAATCCTCATCGTATATTTTCAGTTCTTTGCCGTTCCATTCCATACACCGGGTGGGGCAGAGGTCGCAGACTTCTTTTCGGATATCGATTTTCGAGGCGCAGGTGAGCACTTCTTTTTGATTTATCTGGATATCGTCTTTCCATGTTCCTATTATGGACAAGTCGGAGCGGGCAACCGAAGCAACGCAGTCGTTGGCACAGGCGGAAATCTTGATTTTAAATTTGTAGGGAAACATTGGGCGGTGCATCTTGTCCTGATAGGTCATGGTGATGTCGTAGCAAAGGCCAAGGCTGTCGATGCAGGCCCATTCACAACGCGCCGGTCCCACACAGGCGCTGGGTGTGCGCAACGCCGAGCCGGAGCCGCCCAGATCGAACCCGGCATCCGATAGATCGTCGAAGCACGGCTGAAGATGTTCGGTTGTCGTGCCGAGTAGGATGGCATCTCCCGTGGAGCCGTGCATGTTGGTCAGGCCGCTGCCGTGCTTGTCCCAAATATCGCAAAAACGTCGCAGGACATCTGTTTTATAGAACCATCCGGTCGGGTGATTGACTCTCAGAGTATGGAAAGCCTGAACATTGGGGAACAGGTCAGGTCGGTCAGAGTAGCGGCCGATCACGCCCGATCCGTAACCCTTGACGCCGACAATGCCTCCGTGTTTCCAGTGGCCGATTTTATCTTTGTAGGAAAGCTCCAGCTGGTGCAGCAGGTCCTTGGCCATGGGGCTCTTCTGCGCCGCTTGCTTTATTTCCTTTACGAAACTGGGCCATTTACCGGTTTCCAGCTCGTCCAGCAAGGGTGTATCTGATTTCGCCATGAGTTGCCTCCTTGTTAATCTGTTTTAATGTTTCAGGAGCATTGACGCCACTTTTTTTGAATACCATTCAGTAATTGAATAGTACTATTTTTTTGAAAAATGTCAAGAACTTTATTCCCACAAAAAACCGGACAGGCGCTCCTTTTTTTCGGTGGCATTATTTGTTTAATTTCTTATTCCGTAAGTTGCCCGGAACAAGATAATTATTCAATTTATTTCAATCGTTAGCTGTTCTCCTTCAAAAAAATCCGCCCGCAGATGCCCTCTGCCGCTTAAAACTTCGATAGAATTCTAACAACAGAAGCTTTTACTAAATCCCAGCCCTGCCTTCATTAACGAGCGGCCATATTATTAACGGCTGGCAGGGAAAAAGGTGTAACTTACCCATATCAGTACTACGAGCAGAACAGCGCCGAGAATAAGACTCCATGTTATCAGTTTCTTTTCAACAGGCAACAGAGGTTCATATTCCATTTTTTCCATTTCATCTTTTATTTTTGTATCAGTCATAATAAACTCCTTTATTATATTGTTGTATTATTGAATTAGCGGCGGCATAACGCCCTGGAAGAATATCCACGATATGATCAACCCGATCCAGATAATGAAACCGAACAAGGCAATGATGTAAACGAGCATCAGCTTTCCGATGCCTTCTTCCCAGAGTTTTTTGAAGTTGGAAGCCAGTCCGATGGAGAAGAATGTCAAAGCGAAAAAGAGTTTCCGGAACACATCGCTTTCTGAAGCCGAAATTTTTAGCTCCGATTTGATTTCCGGCCAGTTCAGCCCGATAATCAGCATGATGAGGAAAGTGACAAAATAGCCGATGACAAATTTGGGAAAGCGATCCCATATTTCCCTGGCTTTGGCTTTTTCGCCTTCTATGGGATTAATCTTGGTAGTCCAGATTATGGCCAAGATGAACGCCCATATCCCGATGAAAATGTCGATAAAGATTTTGACGGTCGTGGCCGTTCCCACAACCCATCCCGGTTCATAATTCATGCCCTGGGCCGCGTTTCTGGCGTAAATCAAAGATTCGGCTATTTGACCGCTGGCAACAGCGGCTCCGTCTGTTTTAACTGCTAGGCCCATCCAGGCACCTGCCACCAGTGGTTCATTACTGAGAAACTCCGTCGCGACGAAGGGAAGGATGATGAGTTCGAAAACCGCGAAAATGACGACCAGTGACGAAACCATGATCGGAACGATCGGCCGGGCGCGGATGGCTCCGCCCGTGGCAATGGAGGCGGAAACACCGCAGATGGAAATACCGGAAGCGAGAGGCGCAGACCATTCGCGGCTGAACTTAAAATATTTTCTGGCAAGCAAATATACAAGAGCCCAGTAGATCAGATACGCTTCAACAATGGCGCAAAGCCCTCGAAACATCATCGATGTGGCCAGACCAAGCTGCTCGGCGGATTTTACGCCAAGGCCGACGCCCATGATCACGATGGCCGTTTTGATGAACCATTCCGGCCGGGCCGCTTCTTTGAGCGAAGCGGCAAACTTCGGCATGAAATTGCCGATGAAAAGGCCGACCAGCAACGCCAGAATCAATCCCGCCTCACCGGTCAGTTTAAGCGACCAAGTGAGTCCGAATTTTTCCATTTCCGCGGGTGTCTGCGCGGCGATGACGGCGTAATGTCCGATGATGGTGCAAGCATATGTCAGCCAGAAAATGACCGTAAAACCATAAATGAATTTTTTTAGATCATAACCGAGGGATTTTGCACCTACCATTAGTATCCCCAGCACAGCAAGATATGTTAAAATAATCGACACTATTGGATTGAGCGCCGCGTAGGCCTTTGATGCTGGTGCGATAGATTTGGTGAATTCCGTCCATACTTTAGGTGTGATAGCCCATCCCAAGAGGTCCAGACCCGCAAGTGAGCCAAGTGAAAGAAGAAAAATAAACAACCCCAACCAAACCGACCACCAGTCTTCGGTTTTGAAAAAATCTTGCTTATTACTCATAAAGACCTCCTTTCTGTTTGTTTTGTTGTGGAAAATGCCTTTAAAAATCTTCTACCTGTTGGTGAAAAACACTAAACGTTTACATAATGGTGATTTTCGACACTACGAAACTTTTAAGATGTATTACGAGTGTGTCATCCCCCCTTTTTTTTGATTTTGGGCAAATGGATATTCTTTGTTTCCGGAATTATTTGATTGCTGAAGGGGGTATGCCTGTGAGTGAAGAACTTGATTAGAACATACTTATCATGACGGACTGCAGGAATTAGTTTGATTTTTTTGTTTAAAGAGAGGAGATCAACAAACATCATGGTATTTCTCCTAGGTAATGCTGGTTTTAAAAGCCATTATCTTTGCTGACGAGTTTATTGAACAATTGTATTATAGGAAGTACGTATTTCTATGTCAAGGTGATTATAGGTGAACGGACAAGCTTGATTTTATTGCGTAAAAAATAACATGAGGCGAATCCTTTATTTAAGGGCTGGTGGTTTGGCGTCCAGCGACAGAGGCGGGATTGCCCTTCGATTTCATCCGGTCGGATGTGATTAAAGGAAGAAAATTTTCTCGTTACCATGCTCTTTGTGCCCGGCGGTTGGGCGTCGGATAAACTTCTGGCTTGGGGTGAAAAAGAAAAGCGGAAATTCATGCCCTTTTTATGGAGCGCAGTACAGGTTGCCGCAGGGGCACCAATTAAAATCAAAGTATTGCATTTTGTGACTGCAGCCCTTTGTTATTTGGGACTTGGTTGTAAATCAAGTTTTTTATCTGATGTTCACGTCATTTTTATTGACAGAAAAAACAGCGCTTTATATAGTTGAAACCGTGAAAAGGAGACAAATTTCTATGTTCTTGCGAAACTCTTACATTGGCCGATTTTCTTTGTTCGTGGCGCTGTTTTATCTGTGCATTACATTTACGGGTTGTGCCGTTGTCAAAGTGTCGCTCGTCAGTAACGTCGACTATATGTCGCTCCGTCGCAGCGATATACTCACAACCGGCGAACTAAGCGTTTATACCGCTGCTGCCTTACAGGTTTTCGATATCGACAAAAATCAATGCGGTGAATCCGGTGATTTTTGCCGTGAAGTTTTGATGAACAATATTGGACTGGACGCCGAGGACCGTTTGTCAGCGCTTGCCGAACTCTGGATGCAGAAAGCCTTGTCGATGGATATAGAACCCGTGAGCGGCGGGCAAGTAGAGACGATTATTAATGCGTATCTGGAAACAGCCAGATATGCATATGCATATCTTTTTTTAACCGAACGGCTACTCGATGAAAGAGCGCTGGAAAATCGCCAAACACAGGTACTCGACTACTATAATTTTGCCGTGCAAAAAACGCTTACCACTTTGTTTAAATATTACCAAGAAATGTCGCAGCTTAAAGTCGACTTGGAACAGGGAGCGCATCTGCAATCCGGACCGTGGAATATTACGATAAAAGCAGAGGAATTGCGGCTGGCCGATAAACGTCAATTGCCGGATGATTTAATTCCGGCTTCCTTACTTTCTTTTTCCGGCTTGCGTAATCAGTATCATCGTGACGGTCTGGGAGCCGAGCTGGTGGCTGTTACTTCCGAAAGGGTGGTAAGTGCGCGTAGCGCGAAAATTCCTTACAGCGAGACACCATTTCCGGCAGTGACAACGATTATCAGTTTCCCCGGAAAAAGTTTGGAGGAGGTGTTAGCAACCCATGACGCAGTCATAAAAGGTTATGACCCCTATAGCCGTGTGAGTATTAAACTGGCCGGAAAGGAAATCCCATTGTCGGCAAATTTCACCGCAGCGTACGGGTTATGGCTGGCGCGATCCGGTTTTGCCGCTCAATCACTTCTGACTTTGATTGGCAAGGGGGATGTGCTGGAAAAGCCGCGTATCTACCTGATGCAACCTTACAATCCAAATCATCACATAGCAATCATGCTTCATGGGTTAGCCAGCAGTCCCGAGGCTTGGGTAAATTTGGCCAACGAGATATTAGGCGATGAGACACTGCGGCAGAATTTTCAGATATGGCAGATTTATTACCCGACCAATGCCCCTATTGCGCTTAATAATCATGAAATTAGAAAAGCAATCGAACAGACTTTGGCCTGTTTTGACCCGGAGGGCACAACGCGTTCTTCACGCGACATTTTACTCATCGGTCATAGTATGGGTGGAATGCTTTCGCGATTGATGGTTTCTTCTTCCGGAGATCGTTTGTGGGATGCTTTTCTGGAAAAATTTCCGCTTGAGGGAAAGCGTCTTGAGCGTGTCCGTGAAAAACTTGGTCCTTATATGTATTTTCAACCATTGCCGCAGGTCAGCAGAGCTATTTTCATTGCCGCCCCGCACCGGGGCACTCCCGTAGCGGAAATAGCGCTGGTGCGGTGGCTAGCAGACTTTGTGACGGTACCGTTGGATCGTTTTAAGGAAATAGCGCAACTCCTTGTTGATCCTAAATCGGTTGGTCCTGTTTCGCTGATTCGCCCATTAAATAGCATAGACAACCTCAGTAGCCATGATCACTTTGTCCAATTAACCGCGGATTTGCCTATATCTTCCAGGGTGCGTTATCATTCGATCATTGGTAATAGGAATCCTCGCTTGCCCTTGAAAGATTCCAGCGACGGGGTGGTTCCGTATTCAAGTGCTCATCTCCAGGGCGCGGATTCGGAACTGGTGGTTTCTTCCGGACATAGCGTTCAGGAAACGCCACAAGCTATTATTGAAATCCGGCGTATTATGCATCTGCATCTCAAGGAGTTGGGGATAGGGACGGCCGATGAAAGTATCGCTGGATGGTAACGATTTGATCAATCTCCCGGGATTCACGGCTGTTTTCAGTTGAAAGATAAAAACGCGCTGATTTAAATTTGCTTATGGTTTTCTGTTATCAATGAAAATAAGGTTATCCGTTGTCGGCATAGCGATCTTTTCTTGTTTTTATTGTAATCATCAAATTATGACTTTTAAATTTGTTTCAAATAACTTAATATCAAAATAAGTTTAAGATTAGTTATTTGGATGAAAGTCCCGGAAAAGGAGTAAATAACTTTAAAATATATCAAAATTATTTTTTCGTGCGGCGCACGATTGACGGAGGGCTGCTGATTTTTTCAGTTTTTAATCTGTGGCTACGCAGGATACTGGGTGTATAAACGAACGCAGCCGCTGGTTTGAGTTTCCCCGCAAGTCATTCAATACGGCGATTTGTTGTTTCATCGGGGGTCAGGAAGTTACTTGTGCTCATGCCGGACTTTATTTTTGCCTTGCTCTTGTAACCATCAGCTGTGACAGAACGGGAGGGTGTCATGGAGGAGGAAATTAAGAAAACTATTTTTAAAAAAGTTGCGCAGGAACCTTTTGCCAGAAAATTAGGTCTGCAATTAATCGATATTCGGGAAGGTTACGCCAAAGTGGAAATGGTTTTTACCGACGATTTGGGAAACATGTTCGGTATGGCGCATGGCGGCGCGGTTTTTTCGCTGATCGATGCGGCTTTTGAAGTCGCCTCCAATTCACACGGTACGATGGCCGTGGCTTTAAACATGAACATAAATTACCTTGCTTCTCCAGCCAAAGGAGCAGTAATTACCGCCGAAGCAAGAGAAGTCAACCAAACGAAGAAAACTGCTGCCTATGATATTCGCGCTGTCGATAATTCGGGCAAACTTTTAGCCATTTGCCAGGCGCTGGTTTATCGGCTGGAAAAACCATTGCCGTTTCTGGAGAATTAATTAAGGCGAGACAGAAAACAAAAAAGCCTCCGCACTTCTTAAAGTGCGGAGGCTTTTTATCAAAAATTTTTACTGTGGCAGTGCGCCGGTGAATATTTCTTCAAACGCTTCCACAACTGCTTGTTCTCCGGATGTTATGTAATCCAGATAACCTTGAAAATGTTTGAATTCCGAACCCAGGTAGAAACGGGCTGATAAAATTTTCCCGTAATAGAAGGCGGCTTCCATGTTGTCCTTGACCAGATTTACCACTTTTTCTCCGGCGATATCACCGGCGATCGCTTTCAGCTTAGGAACGGCGACCGTTAATGACCATAAATGCATCCAGGCGTGCGCCAGCATTCTCATCGCTTGTTGCAGCGGTGTGGCAATGGCCAGAATATCAAGCATTTTTTTCTTATCGCGCAGCTCGGCCAATTTCTTCACGGTGGCATCCATTTTAGTTACGCCATCGCGCACGGCACCCACATATTTTTCATCGACAATGCCTTTGGCTTTTTCTATTGTTTCAGCAATTCTCTTTTTAAAAATACTGAAATTATACATTTCCGGATTCATCAGCAGTTTCCGCATGGTTAAATCTATAGACTGGATGCCGTTTGTTCCTTCATAAATGGCCAGAATTTTACAGTCGCGCGCGAACTGCTCCACGGGATATTCCGAACAGTAGCCGTAACCACCATGGACTTGCATGGCTTCGGATGTCACCAGCCAAGCCAAATCGGAATTGCCGGCTTTACATAGCGGGATCAGGAAATCCAGCAGGCCTTTGGCTTCTTTGGCTTTTTCTCCCTGTTCCACATGGCTTAAGTCGCCGGAAATAGCGGCCAAAAGTGTCAGCATTCTCATCGCTTCCACTTGTGACTTCATCCACAAAAGCATTCTTTTTACGTCGGGATGTTTTATTATGGGAACAGAAGCCCCTCCCTTTGCCGCGGGATCTGAGCCCTGAATTCTGTTTTTGGCGTAAGTAATTGCGTGCATGTAGGCGGCGCTGGAGCAGCCTGCTGCCTGATTGGCCACGTCCAAGCGTGCTTCATTCATCATCTGGAACATGATTTTCATGCCCTGACGTTCTTCACCCAAAAGATAACCGATGCATTTGCCGTTATCGCCCAAACTTAGCGAACAGGTCGCCGAACCTTTGATGCCCATCTTATGTTCAATGCCGGCGGTAATTATATCGTTCCGTTCGCCGAGGCTTCCATCGGGGTTAATAAGATATTTGGGCACAATGAATATGGATATGCCCGGCGTGCCCGGGGGGTCGCCTTCGATGCGGGCGAGGACCGGATGGATGATATTTTCAAACATGTCATTGTCGCCGGCCGTAATGAATATTTTTTGGCCGGTTAAAAGATAAGTACCGTCTTTTTGTTTGACCGCTTTTGTTTTTAAGGCGCCGACGTCAGAGCCTGCGCCCGGCTCGGTCAGGCACATTGTACCGCCCCACTGACCGGTTGTCATTTTTTCCAAATAAGTTTTTTTTAACTCATCTGAACCAAAATTTTCAATCAACCGCGATGCGCCGCCCCTAAGTGAGTCATAGGTGATAAAACCCACGGCAGCGGCGGAAAAATAATCCATTATTGCCCGGCAGATAACTTCCGGCATTCCCACGCCGCCCCATTGCGGGTCGTTTCCAAGACCGGGGAATCCGGATTCCCTGTATAGATTCATTGTTGTCTTGTATCCTTCGGGAATGGTGACGGATTTTGTTTGGGGGTCATATTTGGCGCCGGTTTTGTCGGCTTCAGCGCTGGCAGGATAAAGCTGTTCGACAGCGATCTGTTCGGCAAGTTCCAGTGTGGCGTCGTAAGTGTCTTTATCAAAGGCGGAAAACTTTTCATACTTTCCGAGTTTGTCCGCCTCCAAGATTTCATAAAGAACAAATTTTACATCTCGTGAATCAATTAATGCATTTAATCCCATAATACACTCCTCAATTTATTTTATTTTTTATGCGGAATTGTTGCCCTGCCTGAAGCATTACCTGAATTCAACTTTATTTCAGGAAGCAAAGAGGTTACAAAAATCCGACAATTTATTTTTGAGTTTTTAAAATAACAGTTGCACAATACAGCAAAGTCCGTATAAAAATCAAGCTAATCTTGTCATCTATTTTTCAAAAGCTTTTCTATTGATTGTCATAACTTTCTGACACGTTTACACGTTTTTATTATAGTATAAATTTTTCTTATTTTTTGTATTAGGGGCTTAAATTCACCGGTTGATATTTGGCCGAGTTGACGCTATTATTTTAGCGTAATGATTTTATGACATAAGACGCGCTGAACGCGGTTAAAAAATATCTCTTTATGTTTGGGTATTTAAGATGATGATGCAGGGGAAAATAGATCCCCGCGATTTATTAATTTGCTGTTCTTGAAACAGCCTCGTGTTTGGCCTTGGAATCTTTCAAATAGAAGGGACCGGTAAATGAATATCGGCAGGCTGGCAGAAGATAATATTAAGCGGTTTGGCGAATATAAATTCGTCAATTACGAAAGGCGCTGGCATACCAACGTGCAGATAGACAGCGCGGCCAACCGTCTGGGCAACGCGCTCAAATCTCTCGACGTCAAAAAAGGAGACAGGGTAGGCGTGCAGCTGCTCAACTGTCCGGAGCTTTTGCACGTGTTTTTCGCCGTTTTTAAAATCGGCGCGATACTGGTGCCTATAAATCCTTCTCTGCGCGTTCCTGAACTCGCGTATCTGTATCAGGACGCGGGAATTAAAACTTTAATCAGCTCTCCTGATTATCTTGACAAGATAATAGAAGCTCGACGTGACGCGCCGCAGCTTATTCATATAATTTTAACGGGGAAAAAATCACCCCGCGACGCGATTTCTTACGGCAAGCTTATAAAACGGGAATCTGATGAATTAGGCATTGAAGAAACGGACAATGATGACACCGCGGTGATGATTTACACCGCCGGCACGACCGGCAACCCCAAAGGAGTGATGCTGACGCATTATAACTGGTATACACATGTGACTGGCTATTACGAAACAGTTTTGCTTGATGCCTGGGGTGTTGCCGTTAAAGGCGCGGTAAAAAAACAAAACAAAGCCGCCGCGAAGAAAGCTGAAGTGTTTGGCGTCAGCCGCGAGAGAGTTTCTTTGATAACATTGCCGCTTTTCCACGGCTACGGAGTTTTTGCTTTAAATCTGGAATTTCTTACCGGCGGCAAACTTGTTTTGATGGCTCGCTGGGATGCCGAAGAGGCGATGAAGCGTATTGAAAAATATAAAATCACCGAATTCCGCGGCGTGCCCACGATGTATATTCAACTGCTCAATCACCCGAAGGCGGATCAATACGATTTAAGTTCGCTTGTGACCTGCATTTGCGGTTCCGCGCCGATGCCGCTCACCGTGGCGCGTCAATGGAAGGAAAAATACGGCATCGACATCTGGGAAGGTTATGGGCTGAGCGAAGCGACGACGGTTAATTGCGGCAATATCGCCCGGAGAAAGCCGCCCAAATACGGCTCCATCGGCACCTGTTATCAAAAGTGTAACACGATAAAAATTTTTGATGAAGCGGGCAGAGAATTGCCTGCCGGGCAGACGGGTGAGATTGTAATTAAAGGCCCCTGCGTGATGAAAGGTTACTGGAATAAGCCGGAAGAAACGGCCGCCGTGCTGAAAAACGGCTGGCTGCACACGGGTGATGTTGGCTATATGGATGAAGACGGCTACATCTATTTAACCGACCGGAAGAAAGACCTGATTATCCGCGGCGGGGAAAATATTTATCCCAAGGAAATAGAAAACATTCTTCATCAGCACCCGGCAGTGTTGGAGGCGGGAGTGATTGGGATTCCCGACGAAGTTTACGGCGAGGCTGTCAAAGCTTTTGTTGTCCTTAAAAAAGGAGGTACTGTTTCCTGTGAAGAATTAATGAATTTCTGCAAAGATAATATGCCGACATACAAGAGACCGAAAGTTATTCAGCTGATGAATGATCTTCCCAAAAGCGCGGTAGGAAAAATTCTGCGGCGGGAACTCAGGAATATAGGTTGACTCACGAAACATCCTGCAAATTGCAGAATTTGCCGTATTGAATCTTGTACGGCTTCATGATAATTTAGCTATTAAAAATCAACAGTTATAGGGAGCGGAATTCGGCAATGCATGGCAATGTCGTCAAATTGCTTTTCTTTGCATGCTTCTGTTTTGTTTTATCTTGTTCCACTCTGCAGATTCAGAAATTTGGCACAGATGTAACGTCATCATCGGCAGATACCGAGGCGCTTTTTTTTGATGCTGCGGCGGGAGGAAATATTTTTTTGGTCATGCGGCTGGTCGAAGAAAATATGGTTGATGTCAATGTCCGCGACCATTCCGGGTGGAGAGGATGGATGTACGCGGCTCGTTACGGGCATAACGGTCTTATTGAATATTTTTTGACAAAAAAGATTAATATCAACGCACGCGAAGATAAAGGGCAAACGGCGCTGATAATTGCCGCGAGCGCCGGGAACGCGCAAGTTGTCGAATTTCTGCTGGACAGCGGCGCCGATGCCACCATTCAGGATTTTTATGGATATACGGCGCTGAAGTGGGCGATATACGACCGCAGATGGGATTGTATCTGTTTGCTGGCCTCAGTGAAAAAAGGAATTGATATCCAGAATTCCAAAGGCGAAACAGCGGTGCATATGGCGGTGAAATTTGATTATTACGATACGGTGAAGCTTTTAATTGATAAGGGGGCGAATCTAAATATCAAGGACAAAAACGGGAACACCCCTTTGATTCTTGCCGCCGCCGCGGGTAATAAAGCGATGGTGGAACTTCTTGTTTCCGGCAAAGCGAATATATTTATTAAAAACAATCTCGGAAAAACAGCGCTTGTCGCGGCCAGAGAAAATAGCCATCAGGAAGTTGTGAATATTTTGCTCAAGAAGATGAAAAAGTGAGAAAAATAAAAAGAAATAATTGCCGGCACATTGTTGCTGCTTCCGTCATTTTTTTGCCGGTGTTTATTTATAGCTGTGCTTATTTAAGCATTCCGGCGGAAGATAATACCGTAACGCCACCTTCTTTCAGCAGTGGGGAAAGGCTTGTTACATACAATTGCGCCGTCGTTAAGGGACAGGTTATCTCTCTGGATGAGACAAAAGACCCGACTTTGCTTGTTGCTTACCCGCTTTCTGCGTTCCAAGAGGAGCTGACCGGCTGTATAATTTTGAGTAGCACAAGCCCGTTCATGTTTTATTTATCCGAAGGCGATTACATGTTTTACGCCTTGACTGATTTTAATAATGACGGTTTTTACACGGAAAACGAAGTTTCCGGTTTTTACGGGGCGTTTTCTTTGCCCAGAAAAATATCCATACGCCGGGAGAATGTATTCAAAGGTGTGGTGATTTACACGTCGAGGGAAAATTCCAAGAAAATTATCTTCCCGCGGCAAATACGTATTGATGAACGGCAGGTAACAAGCCAGCTCACCTACAACGGGCAGATATCCAAAATTTACGATGAAAATTTTTCTTTGGGTAACGCGTCGGTGGGCTGGTGGAATCCCACCGCTTTCATGAAGGCTTTCGGCGCTCATATTTACTTGATGGAGAAATATGATCCGGGAAAAATCCCTGTTCTTTTTGTTCATGGGGCGGAAGGAAGCCCCCGGAATTGGGTTTATTTTTTCCTGCGTCTTGACCGCAGCCGCTACCAGATGTGGTTTTTTTATTATCCTTCCGGTATCCATCTCTCCCTTGCTTCAGGGCTTCTTTATGACGAGTTGATGGAACTGCACGCGAAGTATGGATTCAAAAAAATTTGTGTAGTTGCCCATAGTATCGGTGGGCTGGTTGCGCGTTCGTTTTTGACTAGATATAAATTTAATGAACAAAGCGACTTTGTGAAGGTCTATGTAACTTTCGCTACACCTTGGTCCGGTTTTGAAATGGCGGACGCTTCGCAGAATTTACCGCATAAAAGCCTGCCGAGTTGGATGGATATAGGCGCGCAGAGTGTTTTTATCCGCAGAATAATGGATATGAAATTGCCGAGGAATATCCATTATTACCTTTTTTACGGAAAGAAGGATCAGGTTTCTGAAGGCAGAGCTCTGGATGATCGGGCGGTATCGGAAGCCAAGGAAATTCTAGGATTTGACTGCGATCATAACTCCATGTTAACTGATCGCGGTGTTTTTCGAAAATTCAATGAAATATTAAAGAGAGAATTTCGCTGAGCCTCATCCGGCTGAATTAAGAAAGTTCTTCTTCAGCCAAGGGCATTTATCACTCTTTTGATAAATTCTTCCATGCCCCATTCATTATCGTAAGTCATGCCCAGACGCACGATTACCAGCTTACACGAAGGGATGACCGCGATGATTTGTCCCTGATAACCACGCGCAAAGAAAGTATCCGCGGGAATTCTCGGATATGGACGTTCTTCAGGCGCAACACCTGCACCGCCGTTGAGCCAGAAATGAGCGCCGTATTGGCCCTGAGGTGCTGCGGGTGTCGGCGTGACAGAGTACTTTACCCAACCTGCGGGAAGGAGGCGCTGACCCTGCCAGACACCATCATTGAGGTAAAGAAGGCCGAAACGGGCATAGTCACGCGCGGTTGCGTAAAGGAAAGAAGAACCAACGAAAGCTCCCCTCGCGTCGGTGGACCAGACGGCGCTCCTCATCCCTATTTTATTAAATAGTTCTCGGCGTGGAAGGTTCCAGTAGTCGTTGATGTCAGCCGTTTTGTCTTTGATTATTCGGCAAATTATGTTTGTTGTTCCGGAAGAGTAACGCCACTCTTTATCAGGTGAGGCGGCCTGTGGTTTTCCCGCGGCAAAGGCTGCCATATCCGGTTGTAAAAAAAGCATCATGTTCACGTCGGAAATAGGTTTCTCGGCGTAAGCCTCAGTCCATTCAAGACCGGAGCTCATGCGCAGCATGTGATCCGGGGTTATGTAATGGCGCGGATCGTTGGCACTTTGCCATTCCTGGACGGGCGCGGGTTGTTTGATGTCGATTTTTCCCTGCATGACCATGATGCCAACTATGGCGTTCACCATGCTTTTAGCTATGGACCAGCTTAGAAGCGGCGTGTCTTTAGTTATGCCATCACCGTAACGTTCGGCGATAATGCGGCCGTCATGAACAACAATTACAGCACGGGTGTACAGTTTTTTCTGCGGGCTATTTTCCAGAAAAAGTTTTTCCACGGCGCTATCGATTTTTGCCATGTCGATGTTTGCCGACGGCGCTTCGGAGGGCATTAAGTCGCCCTGTGGCCAGGGAATTTTTTCCGGATACGCCGGTTCGGCGGGAATTATTTTCGGCCGCCAGGCGAGAACGTTTTTCTCGTCGGCACTGGAGACGAGGATTGGCCCCAAACCGTCTATGTGTATCGCTTTTCTTTTGAATATTCCCGTCCCCAGAAACGAGCAAGTGACGCTTTTTTCTGGCAGATTTATTTCAGCCTTAAAAAGTTTAAATAGGTTATTGAAACCCATGTCTTCGCGCTCGACCGTTTTGTCATCGCGCCCGGAGACAAAAATGGCCGCGCAGAGAGCCTTGGCTTTGAAAGAGCAACCGATAGGCAGTTGCTGAACATATTCTCTGTTTTTGTAAACGCCTAAGATTGCCGCGGCGATAAATACAAGCACAAGGACTAAAACGATTCTTTTCGGGATAAATACTTTCATTGGCTGTCCTTTCTTTTGATTTGAAAAGTTAAAAATGTTTTACCTAATGTTTTTTAAATGACAACTTTTGCCTTAAAAAAAGCTTCAATTTTTTCGGAAGAATAATCCAGCCATTTTTCCAGAATAAATTTGCTGTGTTCGCCCAGAGCAGGAGCAGACATGCGTATTATTCCTTCTGTTTTGGAAAATTTGTAGGGGAAGCCGGGGATATCGATATCCCCGAATTGTTGATGGTGAACTTTCTGGAACATGCCGCGCGATTTCAGATTTTCGTCCTTGTTTACCTGCTCGGTGGTGTAGGCGATGCCGCAGGGGATTTTTTTACGCTCCAATATTTTTATTATTTCCTGCGATGTATGACGTAAGGTCCATTTTTCAATAAGCGCGACCGCTTCTTTATGATTATGGATTTGCGATATGACGTTATTGAATTTCGGATCAGTGGCCATTTCCGGGTGGCCGATAACTTCCGCCAACGTTTTCCACTGGCGAGCGGTGACGGAAACTATGGCTACTTTCCCGTCTCTGGACTTGAAGAACCCGTAGAAAGGCATTCTGTCGGAGGAATTCATTACCTCCGCCGGTTTTCTGCCCAGGCTTTTTTCTATGTCCAGCGCTACGTCTCCCAGCGCCCTGTCCAGAAGAGCGCGGTAATTATTGAAATACATGACATCCTGCATGGAAATGTCGATATAGTGACCCCGCCCGGTTTTCATTTTGTGGATAAGCGCCAGCAGGGTGGCGTTGGCGGCATAGGCTCCGGTCATTAAATCGCCCCAGTAGTTGGCGGGCATAAGGTAAGTGTCCTGATCTTTCCAGAACTGTCCGCCTGTCGCCTGGGCGATAATGTCGAAGGCGGCTCTTTCCGGATTGACGCCCGTAGCGCCGAATCCGGAAATCTGCGTGTAAATTATATCTTTTTTTATTTTTTTTAAATCATTGTAACCGAGCCCGTTTCTCTCCAGCGCGCCGGGAATGAGGTTTTGCACAAAAATATCCGCCTGCTTCGCGAGCTTTCGCATGATTTCTTGGCCTTCTTTTTTCTGCCAGTTCACCGCGATGCCATATTTGTTACGGTTTAAGACAGAATAGCAGCGCTCCGCGCCGGGCATCAGTTGAAAATTAATTCTGAGCGTGTCACCTTCCGGCGGTTCCACCTTAACCACCTCGGCGCCCATATCGGCAAAAAACTGCGTGCAGCGGGAACCGGAGATAAACTGGGTGACATCGATGACTTTTATGCCGGCAAGAATTTGCATAAAATGCTCTTTTGTAAGTTGCAAACTGTTTGGACGCTGATTTTAATTATGTAATTAACATATTTTAAGATAGAGTTCTTTCATTTTTTATCATTTACAATTTATATTAAAAAGGCTACTAAATGCTAAATTTCTTATGAGATTCGGATTAATCAGGAGGATGGCTATGAAAGTATTGGGCATTTTGGGAAGTCCGCGTATTGGCGGCAACAGCGACATTCTTTTGGATGAGGCGCTGGCCGGAGCGAGAGAAACGGGAGCGGAGGTGGAAAAAGTTATTTTGGATAAATTGAAACTTTCCGGCTGCAGAGACTGCAAGAAATGTAATGAAACAGGTATTTGCGTTATTAAGGATGATGTGCAGGAGATTCACAAAAAGATACTTGAGGCCTACGCCATCATTCACAGCGTTCCCGTTTACTTCTGGTCGATGACGGCGCAGATGAAAGCTTACCTGGACAGATGGTGCGCTTTATTTGACGCTGAATGGCGCTGGCAGAAACAATATTATCCGAAAATGAAAGGCAAGCGCATCGGTCTTATAACTGTTTGCGGCGACCCCAACCCACGCACGGCTGATCCCATCGTGCACAGTTTTAAATCAACGGCGGAGATGACCAAACTAAACTGGATCGGGGTTGTCATGGCCTCTGCGTCAGACAAAGGCGAAATCATCAAAGATGAAAACGCCAGGAAACAGGCTTTCGAACTGGGTAAAAAAGCAGCCCGACCACAATAATCTGCTGCTGGAACACACGAAGAAAATACTTGCCCCATTATCATTTGAGAATAAGGTCATCAGCAAAGGGATTTTTCTGAGAAATCAGTGTTTGTCTGAAACCGGAAAAGATTTTTTTGTTAATGCGCCTCGTCCCAGTTTTTACCCGCGGCGATTTCCACTTTCAGCGGCACTTTTAATTTGATGACTTCTTCCATTTCTTTTTTGACTAATGCCGCGACTTCGTCTTTTTCTTTTAGCGGCGCTTCCAGAATTAGTTCGTCGTGTACCTGCATGATGAGTTGTGCGGCAAGATTATTTTTCGTCAGCAGATACGCAATGTTAACCATCGCCACCTTAATCAAATCTGCCGCGGTGCCCTGAATGGGTGTGTTTATCGCCATGCGTTCGGCGAATTGCCGGACGGAGGGAATCTTGCTTTGCAGTTCCGGCAGATAGCGCCGGCGGTTCAAAAGAGTGCAGACGTAGCCGTCGCGTTTCGCGCCTTCCAAAATTTCATCCAGATATTCGCGCACCTTTTTATAACGCTCAAAATATCCGTCAATGTAAGCCTGCGCGGTTTTCTGAGCAACGCTCAGCTCTTTGGCCAGACCGAAAGCGCTCATGCCGTAGAGAATGCCAAAGTTGATTACCTTCGCCTGTCGGCGCATTTCGGCATTTACCATTTCCGGAAATACGCCGAAAATATCGGATGCCGTGCGGGCGTGAATGTCTTCATCGGATTGGAAAGCATCAATGAGCGCTTTGTCTTCGGAAAGATGCGCCAGCACGCGCAATTCAATCTGCGAATAATCGGCGGAAATAAGTTCATGGCCCGGCGCGGCAATGAAAGCCTGCCGGATTCTTTTCCCTTCCGGCGTGCGGATGGGGATGTTCTGCAAGTTGGGATTGGAGCTGGAAAGCCTGCCTGTGGCCGTTGCCGTTTGATTATACGAAGTATGGATACGGCCGGTTTGAGGATTAATCAGCGCAGGCAATGCGTCCACATAGGTGGATTTAAGCTTGGACAGTGAGCGGTAAGACAAAATCTCTGCAGGCAGCTCGTGGCTTTGAGCAAGCAAGGTAAGAACTTCCATATCCGTGGAGTAGCCTTCTTTGGTTTTCCTGCCGGTGGGAAGTTTCAGTTTTTCAAAAAGAATCACCTGCAGTTGCTTGGGTGAATTTATGTTGAATTTTTCTCCGGCCAGTTTGTAAATCTTGTCTTCGGATAAAGATAGCAACTGCCCCAGCTCCACCGACATTTGGTTTAAAATTTTTGTGTCGATAAGCACGCCTTTTTTTTCCATGGCGGCCAGTACATGCAAAAGCGGCATTTCCACTTTGGAGTAAAGTTCGTCCGCCGCTATTTCCTTAAGCTTACCCGGCAGGAGATTCCCCAGTTTTTCTATTGCTTCGGCGCGCCCGGCGCCATGCTTCGCCATTTTGTCGATATCCGCAGCAGAAAGAGAATTATTTTTAACGTCCGCAGCATCCGGCGCGGAAGGCAATTGCTCGTGTAAATATTCCCAGGCGATTTCCGCAAGCTCATAAGACGGTTTGGCGGGATTTAGCAGATAAGCCATCAACGCAGTGTCCTCTGCCGCTTGAAGGTTAAAATCAGGTTGTAAAACGAGAGTACTTTTCAAATTATGAAAATATTTTTTTATTCGGTCGCTGGAGAAAAATGGTGTGAGCGCAACAAATACCTGCTTTTTATCCATCTGGTTTTTATTGCCGGGACGATTGAGCGGTATGTAAAAAGAAGCGCCGTCAATACACGTGGCGATACCCGCCAAAAAAGAGCGTTGATTTTTTTCCCAGATAAATTCGCAGGAAAAACCGCGACATTGGCGCAGTTTTCCGAGAAGATCGTCGAGCATTTGATTGTCGGCAATAACCGTGCAATCTTTTGTGGATGCAGGTTTTCCTTTTCTGATTTCCTGTAGCAGAGAAGAAAATTCAAATTCACTGAAAAGCTTTGTCAAAAGTTCTTTGTCCGGTTCTTTACGCGCCGCTTCATTCAAGTCAAAATCGATTGCAATATTTCTACGAATAAGCGCCAGTTGGCGGCTGAGCCTGGCCTGCTCGGCGTATTTTTTAAAACTTTCCCTTAATTTAACATTGCGCAGGTTGTCTGCGTTTTGTATAACTTCTTCCAGCGAGCCGTATCCCTCGATCAGTCTTTGTGCTGTTTTTGGGCCGACGCCGGGAACGCCGGGAATATTATCCGATGTGTCTCCCATAAGCCCTAAAATTTCCACCACTTTATCCGGTGCCACGCCGAAGCGTTCTTTCACCGCCGCTACGTCATAAGTCTTGTCTTTCATCGTGTCGACCATAGTGACATTCTCATCAATAAGTTGCATCAAATCCTTATCTCCGGATACGATGACGGTGCGCCAGCCTTTTTGGGATGCCTGCTCAGCCAGTGCTCCAATAATATCGTCCGCCTCCGTTCCTTGCATTTCCAAAACGGGGATGGAAAAACCGCGGATGATATCTTTGATAAAAGGTATTTGTGGACTCAAATCGTCCGGCATGGGTTTGCGCGTGGCTTTGTAATCGGTGAATTCCTCATGACGGGTGGTGGGACCTTTGACGTCAAAAGCGATGACGATGTAACCCGGCTTAAGCTCGCGCAGGAGCTTCAGAAGCATATTTGTAAAACCGTAAATGGCATTGGTGGGGAAGCCTTTGGAATTGGTCAACGCAGGAATAGCGTAAAAAGCGCGGTAGAGATAATTGCTGCCGTCCACCAGGGCGACGACGGGAATTTCATTTTTTGCAGGCATAATTAATTTTTTAAATGGGTAAGCCCATGCCGCCCTTTGGGGCCGTTGAACGGATGGGCTTATCCATTTGTTGAACGAACCTGTACGTTTTTTTGCTGAAAACGTTCAGCTTATTATTCTGCTTTTTCAATTTGTTTTTTGGCTTCTTCCAGCTGCTCTCGATATTGTTTATTCAGCTCTTCCATTTTTTTTCTTACTTCTTCGGTAGAAGGCGTGAAGTTGCGTACCTTGTATTCCGCTCTGATTTGCATAATGGCAAGCAGCGCAAAAATGATTCCGAAAACCAGCCATGCTTTCTTTGCCGGTATGTTATGCACGTGAATGCTTGCCGTGACAATAAAGAAAAGACCGATTAAGGCGTTTAAAACTGTGCCGCCATAGGGAATTATACCCAAAATCGCGGCAATCGGCGCCAGAACCGTCAGGTAGGCAACGCATCTATATGAGGTTTCGTAGTTTTCCTGCGAACCCAGCAGTTTCCAGATGACGAACATAATGGCGGCACCGATGAAACTGGCAATAATCATGGCAACAGGAACAAAGATAATAAGCCCCAAGCTTTCTAGAATGCCCCTGTCGATATAACTGAGACCAGCGATATTGATAAGGCAGTGAAGAATGCCGGTGACAATGCTGACAACGAGGACGAAAATTACAGGTTCGAGGAATCCTCCGGCTTTGGGCATGGTTTTAAAAAAATTCACCGGTTTTGTTAAAATTTTTAAGGTTTTTTGTGGAATTTCTGCAAAATCAATTTCTCTTACTTCCATAATTCCCATTCCTCCTTAAAATTATAGTTGAACCGGAAGTCGAAAATGTTGGCTTATATTTCTCATGAATTGCCTTTGGCGTCAATATGCTGTTTTGAAAAAAGCCGGTAAATAATAGCCTGTATTCCGTGCGACTAAACTTTGAAAGAAGCGTTAATTTTGAACTTTTTCACCGCACGCATGTCCAGAATATCGGTAACGCCTGTTTTTTCTTTTACACTGTCGAGAATCGATTTAAGTTCTTTAGCCGTTGCTGCATTGACCGTAAACCAGATGTTGTATTCGTCATCGCGTAGATAATTGTGGGTGATGTTTTTGTTGGTGTTGACTGTTTGAACAAAAGTATCGATTTTATCTTTGGGTACACGTGCGGCGCAAAGAGTGCTGACACGTCCCAATTGGGGACCGTCAAAAATTGCACCGATACGGCGTATAATTCCGTTTTCTTTCATTTTTTGCACGCGCGCTAGCGTTTCCACTTCACTGATGCCGCAGCGTTCGGCGATAATTAGAAAGGGTTGTTCCTGTAAGGGGAAATCATTTTGCAGAATGTTGAGTATTTTTTTGTCTATGGCGTCCATTTCAAAGCTCTGTTTCCTTATTATCGGAGATATACTAAAAAAGTGAACTACTTTTTCGGTTCGTACAAACACAGTGGTTCCTCGGCCAGATAATCGCCGGTGGCCTCATAGGCACGCGCGCGGCAGCCGCCGCACACTTTGATAAATTCACAGCGCCCGCATTTGCCTTTATATTTGCCGTAATCACGCAAATTACGAAAAACTTCTGAAGCTTTCCAGATGTCGGCAAAACTTTTCTTAAGCACGTTGCCGCAATCCAATTCCAGATAACCACAGGGCTGTACCTGTCCGACATGAGAAATAAAACAGAAAGTGATGCCGCCGAGACAGCCGTGCGTTGATTCATGAAAGCGGCCGCCGGCTTTTTTGACCGGTTTTGCGTCTTTAATTTTTTGCTGATGCATAATGCGGAAATAATGCGGCGCGCAGGTAGCTTTTAACTGAATAGGGGAGATTACGCTTTGTCGGTGAAACCACTTGAGCGTTTCTTCATAATCCGCGGCGGTAATGGCTTGTTCGGCTAAATCTCTTCCTCGTCCGGTGGGCACAAGCAAGAAAATGTGATGCGCAGCCGCGCCTAAATTTATGGCCAGGTTTTGTATTTCTTGAATTTGCCGCAGATTTGCCGTGGTGATTGTTGTATTTATCTGGAATTCCATTCCCGCGGTTTTCAGCTTTTCAATGCCGCGCATCGCTCCGGCAAAAGCGCCCTGCTCGGCGCGAAAGACGTCATGGCTTTGGGTATCCTTGCCGTCGATGCTGATACTGACGCGCTGAATGCCGCTATTGATCATTTTGCGCGCTACCTGGTTATCAACCAGCGTACCGTTGGTCGCCAGTACCATCCGCAGGCCTTTTTTTGTGCCATACGTTGCGATTTCAAAAATATCCGGCCGCATCAGCGGCTCGCCGCCGGTGAGGATAATTACGGGTTGGGCAAAAGCGGCAATTTCGTCAATAAGATTTAAGCACTGTTTTGTGGAAAGTTCTCCGGAGTACGGGCCGCGGCTGGCCGCAGCGCGGCAGTGAACGCAGTTGAGGTTGCAGACGCGTGTTATTTCCCAGGCAATCATGCCCGGTTTGACTTCTCTGGTTTTTACCAAAATTATTTTTGTTTCCTTTTATAGATTCTCAAAATCATTCTGCCAGATGGATTGCAGGAGTCAACAATAATTTATTTTTTTTGGCGGCGTCGGGGAATGTTTTTTGACTCTAGTTCATAAGCTTCGAAAAATAAAAAGATTTATCTGGAAGATTGTTTTTCGTCGGATTTTTTTATTGTCAATAATGTTTTTATCGCTTGACCTGTGGTCATAATACAAATATGAAGAAAAAATTACAATGCAACTAAGGAGGGGAAACTATGTCTATTATGATGTGGGAAAAAGATGAGACGGTGGCGATTCTGACCATGACCAACGGCGAGAACAGGCAAAATCTCGTCTTTTCCGACACACTCAACAAAATGCTCGATGAAATCATTGCCGATAAAACGGTTACCGCTCTTATTATTACCTCTAATGACGAAAAAAATTTTTCACAGGGGATAGATGTGGAGTGGATTTTGGACAAGTTGCAGAAGAAAGAGTACAAACCGGTTAATGATTTTATTCTCGGCATGGACAGGGTTTTTAAAAAATTGCTTCTTTACCCCGTACCGGTTATCGCGGCGATAAACGGCCATGCTTACGGTAACGGTTCAATCATGTCCTGCGCCTGCGATTTTCGGTTCATGCGTTCCGATAAGGGGTTTTTTTGCTTCCCGGAAGTGAATTTAGGCATTCCCTTCCGCCTCGGCATGAATGCGTTTATCAAGAAAGCCATTCCGCTTTATAAGCTTTCGGAAATGCAGCTTACCGGCAATCGCTATACCGCGCAGGAGCTTGAAGCGCATCATGTAATTTTAAAAGCCTGCGAAGATCAGGCGGACCTTATGATAAAGGCGTTGGCTTTCGCCAAAACGTTTAAGAAGAAGCGCGGAATTTTCGGTGAATTAAAAAAACGCCTGTATAAAGATATTATCGAAATTTTGGATACTAGGGATGAGCCGATGTCCGAAGGGGCGACTTCTCTTACAATATCCGGTTGAAAGACATTATAAATATTTTGAGGTGAAAAATGAAGACAGCGATTACGGAAATGTTTGGGGTGAAATACCCGATTATGTGCGGCGCCATGATGTGGCTCTGCAAACCGAAACTTTGCGCGGCGGTATCCAACGCGGGTGGTATGGGCAATCTTACCGCCGGTAATTATGCCACGGAACAGGAATTCCGCGTTGCGATTAAGGAAACGAGAAAACTTACGGACAAGCCGTTTATGGTTAACGTGACGATTCTTCCTTCCGTGCACATCACGCCGGAACATCACAAAATGTATCTGCGCGTGTGCGCCGAGGAAAAAGTCGCGGGAGTGGAAATTTCCGGCACGCCTCTGGATAAAGCGGTGGGGATGGAATTTATTGAAGAACTGAAAAGAGCAGGCGTAAAGATGTTTCACAAAGTAGGCTCGGTGCGTCACGCGGTGCACGCGGAAAAGACAGGCTATGATGGCATCTACGCCGCGGGAATTGAAGAAGGCGGTCATCCGCTCAATGATGATGTGACCACCATGATTTTAACCCCGCGCATCGCCGAGGCGGTGAAAATTCCGGTAGTCACCGTGGGCGGCATCGCCGACGGGCGCACCATGGCCGCGGCTCTTACTTTAGGCGCGCAGGGTGTGATGATGGCCACGCGTTTCGTGGCCACCAAAGAATGTGAAGTCCACGAAAATATCAAATGGGAAATCGTTCGCCGGCAGGAATTCGAAACCACGCTTATCTGCAAGACCATTGGCCTGCAGGGCAGAGCCATAAAAAATAAAGTTGTGGAGGAAGTTTTGGCGCGAGAGTCAAAAGGCTGCGGCTTGGAAGATCTGATTCCGCTTATTTCCGGTCAGAAAGTTAAGGAAGCGTGGGAGACGGGAAATGTCGATGCGGCGCCCATGATGATGGGTCAATCGGTAGGTCTCATCAAAGATATTCTATCGTGCAAGGAAGTTATCGAACGGATGGTTAAGGAAGCGGAAAAAGAGCTGGAACACGCTGTGCGATTATTCAAGGCGTAATTTATCCGTCTGTTAATAACTGATATTTACGACCACGGGACGGTACAAAAAAAGATTTCGGCGGATGAAGCTGGTTTCTGTATCCTCTTCCAGCGAGTTGCACACGTAAGTGGCCACAATATTTTTCTCGCGGGAAAATTGAATATGTTCCTTGCCGGCGTAGCAAAAAGTACTTTTATCGTAAAGCGGACTTTGTTCGTCAACTTCGGGGATTTTCTTGACCAGTACTTTCGGCTCCGTCCATGGCCCTTCAAGGCTTGGGGCTTCCTGATAAAGAAGTTTGTTTCCCTTGTCTTTTGTGGAAAGATAAACGGCTGTCCATTTGCTTTCATCGGGCCGGTAGCGCACGGAAAGTTCTGATAAAGCTTCGTCAAATATTATTTTTACGCGCTGTGCTTCGAGTTTTTTACTCCAACTGCCGTCGTCGTTATAATATTCAATATTCCATGTCTCTTTGTTTACAACGTTCAAATCAACGCGGGCCAGAATGTTTCCAACGGCAGTCTCAGTGTTGAATAAGGGATAAAAATATAAGTGTCCATCATAAACTGCCGTTGTGGTAGCCCAGGCGATAATTTGTGGCGGAATTGATTTTGTTATGTCCAGGTAATCAATTTTCCATTGGTGAGGATCATCAGCGGTAAAATCTTTTATCACAGCTATTTTGTGTCCGTTTATTTTGAAGTTGAAAGGCGCGTGGTCTTTTGTCGGCGCCTCCACGACCAGTAAGGGAATATGCAAGATGCCATCCACGATAAAAGCGTCTTGCGGCCAGAGCCATTCATTTTCGCTGAAAAAAGGAAGAAACTTTCCGTTTTGTTTTTTTATATAATATTTAATGTCGAACTGGTCCTTTGATGAGCAAGTGGAGATAGCCAATGTTGTTCCTAAAACCACATCCATGCCGATGCGGTCTTTGCGTCCTTTTCCCCCGGAAACAAAAGTGTCGCCAAAAAGCCATAAGGTTCTGTTTTGGTCAAGTTTAATGGAGTAGGCGCTATCCCCTCCGTACCAACCATCTTTGTCGGGAAAATTAGGCAGGCATTGAGCTTTTGGTATTTCAGTGTGAAAAGTTTTCTGCTGAACATTTGAGCACGAAAAAAGCAAAATGCTCAGCAGAAGAAATATGCACCACGATAATTTACGCATTACTTAATGAGTTGATTTTTTCATTGCCCTTTATATTTCGGCGGCCTTTTTTCGACGAACGCGGCAATGGCTTCCTTAAAGTCATCCGAAGACATCAAAAACAAATTGTTTTTTAGTGCCATGGCCATTCCGCTTTTGACATCTGTATAGCGGCTGTAATTTAAGACTTCTTTTGTGGCGCGCACGCCCAGCGGAGCGTTTTGGGCGATTTCGGCAGCCAGCTTTTTCGCTCCAGCCATAAGAGAATCCTTATCCTTGTAAATGGCGTTAACCAGGCCCATTTTTTCGGCTTCTTGTGCGGGATATTCGGCGGCGGTAAAAGCCATTTGCCGAGTAAATCCTTGACCAATAATGAGCGGCAGTCTCTGCAGCACGCCCATATCTGCGACCAAACCGATGCCCGCTTCCCGGAGAGAGAAACTCGCGTCTTCCGTGCATAAACGGATATCACAGGCGGAAATTATATCCAGCCCACCGCCGATGCAGCGGCTGTGTACTGCGGCAATCACCGGTTTAGGGCACTCTTCAATAAAATTACAGGAGTCAAAAAAAGGTTGTAATCTTTCCTTTTCCATGGATTCGTTCATGCTTTCGGCTGAAGCTTTCAATAAATGATTGCCTACTTCTTTTATGTCGAGACCAGAGCAAAAAATTCTTGCTTTGCTGGTCAGAATAATTACTCTCACATCATTCCTTGTCCCCAGTTTTTGGAACACGTCGGCAATTTCGGAGGAGAACTCTAAACTCAGTGCATTTAAGCTGTCCAACCTAGCCAGTTCCACTTCAGCGATGTAATCTTTAATTTCCAGTTCAATAAACTTGTATTTCATAGAGCCTCCTTAGGGTGGGGTTAATGTTTTGCTGTTTGCAGAAAAATCAACCCTTTTTATTAAAGTTATCTTTAATTACTATCTGCTTTGTAGAAAAGCAACACTATTTTAAATAGTGTTTTAAATTCAATGTATTAATGCGCTTGAAGGGCTTTGAAAAATTAAGCCTTGAAAAAGCTAACTGCCGGTCAAAATCATTTGAATTCGAAAAGCATTTTTGATAAGGTGAGTTTAAACGGGGAAAGAATGATTAAATTAAACTTTAAAGTCAATAGAGGTTTTTTATTTCCGTTTCTGTCTCTCCGTTAATGCGTACTGTTCTTAAAAAATTACCATTAGAGAATCTTTTTTCGCTTCGCCGGGAAGTGGGAAGCGATACTTGGCAGGAGTTATTTAAGACAGGCATGATTATAAAAAATGAAATAAAAGAAAAGAAAGGATGGGAAAAGATGAAACTAGAAGATGTAAAAAATGTATGTGTGGTGGGTGCCGGTAATATGGGACATCAGATTTCGCTTCTTTGCGCGATTTATGGTTATAAAACAAAGTGTTCGGATGTCGTGCCGGAAATACTCAAGAAAGCAGACAATTTTGTCAATACTTATCTTCCCGGAAGAGTGGAAAAAGGTAAGATGACCAAAGAACAGGCCGAAGCGGCAAGAAAAAATATTTCTTTCACCTCTGATATGAAAGAAGCAGCCAAAGACGCGGATTTTGTCATTGAAGCGGCTACGGAAGTCCTGAATCTCAAAAGAAAGATTTTTGCGGACCTGGATAAAATTGCTCCTCCGCACGCGATTTTGGCCACAAACAGTTCCTACATTGTCAGTTCCCGTATCGCGGATGCCACTAAAAGACCGGATAAAGTTTTGAATATGCACTTTTTCAATCCGGCGTTGGTTATGAAGCTTGTGGAAGTCGTTAAAGGACCCCATGTTTCTGATGAAACGGCGAACATCACCATGGAATTGTCCAAAAAACTGGAAAAAGTTCCGGTCTTTATTAAGAAGGAAGTGGATGGATTTTTACTCAACAGAATCTTCCGCGTAATTACCAGGGAGGCCCTGTGGATGCTGGAAATGGGTGTTGCTTCTATGGAAGATATTGATAACGCTTGTGTTTATGGCGCGGGCCATCCGATGGGTCCATTCCGGCTGATGGATTTGACCGGTGTTGATCTTACTTATATTGCTTCTATGGAAAATTTCAGAAAAACGGGCGATATGGCTGATTTGCCTTCTCCGAGTGTTGTGGAACATTATGTTAAAGGTGAATACGGACAAAAAGTCGGCAAGGGCTGGTACGATTATAAAAAACCGGAAAAAAAATAGCCGATAAAAAGGAAAGATAGCTTAAACAACGAAGAATAAGGATGGCGCGTGAAAGCCATCCTTATTCTTGCAACTAATTCATCTTGAGATTTTTTCGAGCTATTCGGTTAAAAAATCAATAAAGGTTTTAAAAACAAAAAATAAAAATAAAGAGGTGATCTATGAGTACAAGAGAAGTTGTAATTGTTGATGGGATGCGGACAGCTTTCGGCAGGTTAGGCGGAACATTGCGCGATATTACTGGCGAAAAATTAGCTGGTCTTGGCATCAGAGGATTGGTAGAAAAAACAAAAATACTGGAAAAAGCAAAAGTGGACTGTGTGTTTTGTGGTTCGGCGGCGCATTGTTCCAATGCGATAAATCCCGCCCGTTGGGCTCTTCTTTATGCCGGTCTTCCCCATGAAACATCGGCAAGTTATATTGAAATGCAGTGCGGTTCGGCTATCGATAGTATGAATCACGCGGCATGGAAGATTATGGCTAATCATGCCGATATCGTTATTGCGGGCGGTTTCGAATCTTACAGCCAAATTCCGGCCAAATACTCCATGAGTATCCCCCCCTATCGGTTGATACCCCATATGCCTCTGCCGCAGGGGCAATCTCCTTTTCCCGAAGACCTTATGGAAATGGGAGTGACCGCGGAAAATTTGCAGGTAATGTACAAAATACCGCGTCAGGCGTCTGATGAGTTCGCTTTGCGTTCACAGGTTTTGGCGAAAAAAGCTATGGATGCCGGATACTTTGTTGATGAAATCATTCCCGTTACGGTGCCACAGGGTAAAAAGGAACCGCCGATTGTATTTAAAGTTGATGAACATCCGCGTGAAACTTCCATGGAGGCGCTTTCTGCCTTAAAGCCGGCTTTTAAAAAAGACGGAACGGTAACCGCGGGTAATGCTTCCGGTCGCAATGATGGTTCTGCCTTTGTTCTGATGATGGCCAAGGAAAAAGCCGAAGAGCTCGGCTATAAACCAATGGCAAAATGGGTTGCCGGTGCCGATTACGGTGTTGATCCCAAAATTATGGGTATTGGTCCTGCTTACGCCATTCCGATGGCGCTCAAACGCGCTGGTTTGAAACTTTCCGATATGGATGTCATTGAGGTCAATGAAGCCTTTGCCGTGCAGAATCTTGCCGTCATCATGGAGCTGGAAAAACAGACGGGCGTAAAGATTGACATGAACAAGTGGAATCCTAACGGCGGCGCGATTGCCTTTGGTCATCCCAATGGCGCTTCCGGCGCGCGTATTTGCATATTTGCGATGAAAGAACTTATTCGCAAAGGCGGGAAATACGGTGTCTTCAGTTCCTGCTGCGGTGGCGGTCTGGGCGTGGCTGCGATTATTGAAAATCTGCAAAGGTAAATGTAAAAAAGTTATGTTAATTTTCAATGCCTCCGTGGCTAACGGTTGCGGAGGCTTTGTTTTTTTGATTTTGAAAAATTGGTAAAAAGTATTAGTTTGTGAATAAGGAGTATATATGGCAGAACAATTTATCAGCGAGAGAAATTTAAGCTTTTTACTGTACGAAGTGTTTAATGCAGAGAGCCTTCTAAATTATTCGCGCTATGCCGATCATAGTCGTGAAGTATTCGATATGGTTTTGAAAACGGCCATGAAAATGGGTAAGGATCTTTTTAAACCTATTGTGTCCGAAATGGATAAACAACCGCCAGAGTATGTGAAAGGCCAGGTGAAAGTCCATCCGGCTGTTCGCAATATAATGAGAGAAGTAGGTGCTGGCGGTTGGATTGGCGCGACTTTTGATTATAAATTAGGTGGACAGCAATTGCCTGAAATGGTCGGCATGACCATTCCCACGGCTATTTTCGGTGCAGCAAATTATTCCGCATCCGTCTTCCACGGCCTAACGAATGGAGCGGCTGGATTGATAGCCTCTTTCGGTACACAGGAAATGAAAGACATGTATCTTCCTAAAATGATGTCTGGCGAGTGGCAAGGAACAATGGCTTTGACGGAACCTCAGGCAGGAAGTTCGCTTACTGATGTTTCCATGACAGCAGAACCTACGAATAAAAATTACTATACAATGAAAGGACAAAAAATATTTATATCCGCAGGTGATCACGACGGTGTAGATAATATTATTCATCTTGCGTTGGCCAGAGTTAAAGATGCGCCTCCCGGTGTCAAAGGTATTTCCCTTTTTATTATTCCCAAGTACAGAATAGAAATGGGCGGGAAATTGGCTTTTAATGATGTAAATTGTGCCGGCATTTATCATAAATTAGGATATAAAGGTTCACCTATTACCCAGCTTGCTTTTGGTGAAAACGATGATTGCCGTGGCTGGTTGGTAGGTGAAGTTAATAAAGGTCTGGGGTATATGTTTCAGATGATGAACGGAGCACGTATTGATGTTGGTTTGGGTGCAGCCTGTATTTCTTCTGCGGCTTATTATGCTTCCTTAGAATATGCCAAAGAACGTCCACAGGGCAGAAAGCTTTCTGCTAAAGACCCGTTGTCGCCTCAGGTCTCAATTATAGAGCATCCTGATATTCATCGCATGCTTTTGTTTCAGAAAGCGATTATCGAGGGATCGCTTTCCCTTCTGATGCAATGCAGCTTTTATCATGACATGGAAAAAGTAACCGAAACCGAAGAACACGAAAATTACAACCTCCTTTTGGAACTTTTGACACCCGTAGCTAAAACGTATCCTTCTGAAATGGGTATTTTTTCCTGTAGTCAAGCTATACAGATTCTTGGTGGTTACGGATACTGCGACGAATTTCCTGTTGAACAATTTTATAGGGATGTACGTATCCATACCATTCATGAAGGCACAACGGGTATTCAGGGAATGGATTTATTAGGACGCAAGATGATGATGAAAAAAGGGAAAGCCGGGCAACTTTATTTGACTGAAGTGCGTAAAACCATAAAAGACGCCCAAGAAGATGTCGGACTAAAATCATATTCCGAGGCATTGGAAAAAGCTCTGCAGAAATTAGAAAAAATAACGGCCCATTTATTTGGTATCGCTAGCAAAGGCGATCCTGAAATGTTTTTGGCTGATGCAACTCTTTACTTAGAGCTTTTCGGTATCATTGCTATTGCTTGGCAGTGGTTGAAGCAGGCGGTGATTGCCAAAAAGATGCTCAATGACGGTAAGCTAACCGAAGCGGACAATAATTTTTATAATGGGAAAATATATACTTGCCGATATTTTTTTGGATATGAACTGCCCAAGATTGAAGGGTTGGCGATGAGGCTAAGTAACGGTGATGATTTAACGGTCAATATAAAAAATGAATATTTTTAAGGATAATAGATAGGCTGTTTTTCTGGAGATGCCTCGTAAGGGGCATCTCCTAATTTACCTTATCGGGAGAAAAAATGGATATATTGACAAATAGGAGAGATGGAATTCTTGCGATTGAATTCAACCGGCCGGCAAAAAAAAATTCAATTACCGCGGCTATGTATCAGATGATGGCGGACGCTCTCAAAGACGGCGAACAGGATAATGGCGTGCGCGTAATCTTGTTTTGCGGCAAGCCGGATATTTTCACGGCGGGAAATGACCTGGAAGATTTCATGAACACTTCCACGCAGGGTGATTTTAGCGACCGCCCAGTAGTGCATTTCATGCGGCAATTAAGCTCAGCTTCCAAACCGGTTATCGCCGCGGTTGCCGGCGCGGCTATCGGCATCGGCACGACCATGCTTCTGCACTGTGATATTAATTATGCGGCTGATAATGCGAAATTTTCCATGCCGTTTGCCCAGCTTGGTCTTTGTCCGGAATTCGCCTCCAGTATGCTTCTGCAGCAAGTTGTGGGTTTCCCGCGCGCGGCGGAAAAGCTTCTTTTAGGCGAGCCTTTTTCCGCGCAAGAAGCTTATGAGATGGGATTGATCAATAAAGTATTGCCGGCGAATGAACTTCTTGGATATGCGCGCGCACAGGCCGAAAAACTTACCAGATTGCCGGCATCTTCTTTACGCAGAACCAAAAATTTGATGAAAGCGGCACAGGCGGAAATAGTTAAAGAGAAGATGATGGAAGAAAATAAATACTTCGGCGCGATGCTGCTTTCACCGGAAGCGAAAGAAGCTTTCAGCGCGTTTTTTGAAAAACGCAAGCCGGACCTCACAAAATTTAAATAAATTAGATTTTTTACAGAATGTTGGAACGAGGATCTGGGGGGGGATTCTTATTTTTTGTAAAGTGAATTTTTAAGAATATAGTGACGCACAGGATTCGGCGTCAGATACTTTATTGACTTTCCCGTTTTTGTCATTTCCCTTATCCGTGAAGAAGATATATCCAGAAAACTTACGTGGCGAAAATAAATAGAGTAACCTGTTGGCCCTCTGAAGCCGTCGATCTTGGCATCGTACGAAAATCGCGCGGCGAAATCCGGCGGTAATATTTTGTCCAGTTTCATATTTTCGTAGCCGGGGCGGGTCATCACGGTAAAATTGCACAGCACTAAAAGATTTTCCCAATCCTTCCAGGTGGTTATTGCCTGAAAGGCGTCCTGTCCGACGATAAAGTACAACTCCATGTTTTCCATGTATTTGTTCAAAATATATTTAACTGTTTCCACGGAGTATGATTTGCCCGCGCGCAGTTTTTCCACTTCGGAAAAGGAAAAATTAACATTGCCTTCGATGGCCAGCTTGATCATTTGCTCGCGGTGGTAAAAAGACGTGATATCGGCTTCCAGCTTATGCGGCGGTCTGGAAGAGGGGACAAAGAAAATGCGATTTAGAGCAAACATTTCCAGTATTTCTTCCGCGCCCCTTAAATGTCCGAAGTGTATCGGATCAAATGTGCCGCCGAAAAGCCCCCATTTCATTTGCGCACCTGACCGTTGCCGTAGATGATAAATTTTGTGGTGGTTAATTCTTCCAGTCCCATTGGCCCAAAAGCATGCAACTTAGTCGTAGAAATGCCTATTTCCGCGCCCAGACCAAGTTCAAATCCGTCACTGAAGCGGGTAGAGGCGTTAACCAGGACAGTGGATGAATTGACTTCATTCAGAAATTTTTGCGCGTTTGAGTAGTTTTCGGTGATAATGGATTCCGTGTGCAGCGAGCCGTATTTTTCTATATGCGTGATGGCTTCATCGATATTTCTCACAATTTTTATGGCCAGAATTAAGTCAAGATATTCCGCATACCAGTCGTTTTCCGCCGCCGCTTCAGTATTTTTAATAATCTTTCTTGTTTTTTCGCAGCCTTTGATTATAACCCCGGCTTGGCGCATTTTTTTTGCCACACGGGGTAAAAAGTCGGAGGCGATATCTTGATGCACGAGCAGTGTTTCCATGGCGTTGCAGACGCCGGGACGTTGAACTTTGGCGTTAAAGCAAATTTCCACCGCCATGTCCGTATTCGCGTCTTTATCCACGAAAATATGGCAGACCCCTTTGTAATGCTTGATTACAGGTATTTTGGATTGGGCGACCACGGCACGAATGAGTTCTTCACCGCCGCGGGGTATAATCAAATCGATATATTCATCAAGCTGCAGCAGGGCGGAAACTCCTTCGCGGTCGGTAAAAGGAACCACCTGAATTGTCCCTGCGGGTATGGAGCTTTTGCGCAAAACATTCTGCAGTATGGAAACGACGGCCACATTGGAATTAATCGCTTCAGAGCCGCCGCGCAGAATGACCGCGTTGCCCGCTTTTAGACATAAGGCGGACGCGTCCACCGTGACATTGGGACGGGATTCATAAATGATACCGATTACACCAAGCGGAATGCGCATGCGGCCGACTAAAAGGCCGTTGGGGCGACGCCACATCGAAGTAATCTTGCCCACCGGGTCAGGCAGAGCCGCAACTTCCCGCAATCCTTGTGCCATGGCTTCAATGGTCGCTTCTTTCAGTGTCAAACGGTCAATCATTGCCGCTGAAAGGCCGGATTTTTTAGCTTGTCTTAAATCCTTGGCATTTTCCTTAATGAGAAAATCGCTCTTTGCCAGAAGCTCCTGAGCCATTTTTAGCAGGACATCGTTTTTGTCCTCCGTTGATGCGTGCGCAAGATCACGCGCCGCTTTTAGCGCTTTCTCAGCGATTTGTCTTATTGAATTTTTTATGTCCATGAAGTATATCCTAATGCCTTTAAAAATAAATTTATATATATTTTTTTCAATTGTTGGTAAAAGCCGTTTATCATAAAACGGCACAGTGAATATTAAGAAGTTGTTTTAAGTATCGACGCCCAAAACCGTTTTCTATTTACAGGACAAAGGGTTAAGTGTCAAGGGCTTTGCCGGGAGAGAAAAAAGTATGAAGATGATAAAAATTAAAGCCGGTAAAGGTATTTATGAAACAGTCAAAGATGGTGGCTTTAATTTAAGTTCCATTTCCACCTATTTTGGAGCGGCGGTGGGACCGCGGTGGCTTATCGCCAGCGGATTTGATTTGACCCTTCTGAAAAGCGGGTTGTTGGGACATTCGCGACCAGTGCATCTGATAGGGGCTTCGGCAGGAGCTTGGCGGTTTGCCGCATGGATTCAGCCGCAGGCCGTGCAATCATACAACAAACTGTTGAACGGCTATATAAATACCAGGTATTCCCGAAAAGATAACCCGAAGACAGTTCTGGAAAAATTCACTTCTCTTATCAACGATTATTTGGAAGATGACGCGTTGCCTTTTGCCCTGAATAACAAAATATTTCGTTTGGCGGTTATTACGGCGCGCGCGCGCAATCTTGTTTCTTTTGAAACCGTTTTTGTGCAAAAAACAGGTCTGGCGGCCTGCTTTTTGGCAAATTTATTCAGTCGTAACAACATCTATCGTTTTGCCGAGAGAGTCGTGTTTTACGACGGCGCCAAGCCGCCGTATTTTTGTCTGCAGGCGGGATTTCATGGTTCATACGTGCGTCTTAATGAGATAAACTTTAAACACGCAGTTATGGCTTCCGGCGCTATTCCTTTGGTTGTGGCTGGGGTGAAAAACATATATGGGGCGCACCGTGGCACCTACCGCGACGGCGGATTGATTGACTATCATCTGGCGCATCAATTTGCGGCGCAAAAAAATGAAGTGGTATTATTTTTTCATCATCAGGAAAGAATTATTCCCGGCTGGCTGGATAAAAAATTAAAAAAAAGGACGCCTGATGCTGAAACCTTGAGTAATGTTTTGATGGTCTATCCTTCGCCGGATTTCATAGAAAAACTGCCGAATAAAAAAGTGCCGGAGCGCGATGATTTCCTCACCTACATTGATGACCAGGACACAAGAATTAAAAACTGGAACAAAGCGGTGGAACTGGCGGCACCGCTGGGCGAGGAATTCTTGGAATTGGTGGAAAGCGGCAGGATAAAAGACGTGGTGGAAACGTTTTAATATATTGTGTTTCATGCCCGCAGAAGAAAAAATCATTAAGTTAAAGAAAATATTGGATAATTGCGTACTTTGTCCGCGTGCTTGCCGCGTTAACCGCGCGCAGGGAGAATTGGGTTTCTGTAAACTCCCGGCAAAGATAATTATGGATTGCGCTTTGGCGCATCATGGAGAAGAACCGCCTCTTTCCGGTCACCGGGGGGCGGGAACAATTTTTCTCGTTTCCTGCAACCTGGGTTGCGTTTATTGTCAGAATTATCAGATATCTCAATCGACGGAAGGTCAGAAGCTTACCGTGGAGCAAATGGCGGAAGTTATGCTGGATTTGCAGAAACGCGGCTGTCATAACGTCGAGCCGGTAACGCCCACACCGCAGACGCCGCTGATTATGGAAGCGCTGGTTTTGGCGCGCGCGAAAGGATTGGAAGTTCCCTTTGTCTATAACTGCGGTGGTTATGAAAATCCGGAAGTTATCAAACTGCTCGACGGCATGGTGGAAATTTATTTGCCGGATTTCAAATACGGGCAGGAAGATGTTGCGGTGGAATATTCCGCCGCGCCGGGATACCCGCGCTTTGCGCTGGCTTCGCTAAAAGAAATGGTGCGGCAGGTGGGAGATGAACTGGAGCTGGAAAACGGCGTAGCGAAAAAAGGTGTGATTACCCGACATCTAGTGCTGCCGGGGAAAATAGAAAATTCAAAAGAAGTTTTCCGTCTGATTAAAAAAGAAATATCGCTGAATGTGCCGATTAGTTTAATGTCGCAGTATTCGCCCCCGCCCAAAGTGCGCCGTCACCCGCTCCTATCCCGCCGGATTACTCCAGCTGAGTACCGGGAGGTTCTGGACTACGCTTTAAAGCTGGGCTTTAGGAATCTTTTTATTCAGGAAGTAAATGAATATGAGCTGACGCCGGATTTCAATCGGGAAAATCCGTTTGATTGATTTTAACAATGGGCACATCAGTGGCGCATGGTCTTTGGCGATCACAGGTCATTTGAATTCAGGGATTTCTTGCCTGCCGGATTTGGTTGTGCTGTTTTTACTACAGTTTCTTGGCAATAACCGCAAATTCTTTGCTTTGCGCAGAAAAAGGCGTGCCCGCCACATCCGCATAATAATTTTCGATGGCAAAACCGCAGGCGGCAAACTCCCTCTCCACATCTTCAGGACTGAAATACTGCAGCCAATTATAAATTGTGCGCGTGCGCTTAGCCTCAATGATTGTGTATTGATCGAGGACCACTTTTTCCTTCTCATACTTGAAGATATTCAGAAAACCGTAATATTTATCGCGAGACCAGAAGCCATCGAGAAGATTGGCCTCATACAGAGCCTTTTCTTCCCGTTCGTTGAAGGCGTTTAAGGAATACACATCAAGGAGAACCGAACCGGCGGGTTCGAGAAACCGATGAAATTTGGCAATCATCGTTTTCCTTTGAGCCGGGCTGAGAGCGCAGAAATCGCACATAATCATCAGAACGAGGTCAAAACGCTCGTCCGTTTCAAAATCCAGATAGTTCCGGTTGACATAACGAATGGGCAGTTTCTCCCAAGTTGCCATTTCCTGCGCGTATTGGATTGACCGCTTCGAGAAATCTATGCCGGTGACCACCGCATGTCTTCGGGCCAGCCTTGTGGTATATAATCCGGGACCGCAGCCGAAATCGGCAATCGTCTTTCCTGCGCCGATGTTAAAACGGGAAACAATCCAATCCACCGACTGATCAATGAAAGCGATGTTTCGGGACGAGACATCCAGCTTTTCGTCCAAATGGAACTTGAGCATCTGCTTTGAGGTATGTTCATCCGTCCAGAGATCCGCGGCGTTATAGAATTCGAAGGGTTGCGGGCGGATGTCCATCATTTCAAGTTGTTCAAACATTAATTTCTTCCACTCACTTTGTTCCCCAGAACGGCGTTGCGGTTAACGTTGCGCGTCAGGCGCGGCCCATCAGGATCGTCGTTTGTAACGAATTGTTAGGAAAAACTCTAAAGTAACATTGTTGCCTGGTCCCAACAAAGGGTTAAATACCATCCGGAAGCTTGGGAGCCATCATTTTACTGCGATTCAGCTTGCGTCCGTCGACAACAAACGTGCCGTCGCCAACTGCGTGAACGGTGCGCTTCTCTTTTCGTGAATTGTCGATATAGGCGGCAACGGCTTCCAGTACAACGATATTGTGCTTTTCGACGATATCGATAACCTTACATTCGATGTTCGCCAGGCATTCCTTAATCAGGGGCGACCGGACATGTTTTCCCTTCACCGGCGTCAGCCCAAACTTTTCAAACTTGTCCGTGTCGGCGCCGGAACATGTTCCCACTCCAACGATTTTATCAAGGAGGTCAACGGTGGGAATTGAAATCACACATTCCTTCGATTTCCGAAGCGCGGAAAAAGAATAATTCCACGGCCCGGTGGTTATGGCAAAAGTCGGTGTAAAGTCCATCACCATTGTCCAGGAGATTGTCATGATGTTGTTCTTCTTTCCATCATTTGTCGTAACAAAGACAACCGGGCCTGGTTCCATCAGAGTGAACGCTTTGCCGATTTGCATTTTTTTCATGAGCCCATGCCTCTCAAATTGTTTGCCGAACGAAAAGCTCACCAGGAGCGGGCCGAAGTCACGTGATCTGGTGTAGGGGGCCTGTTGTGTTCAATTATTACTTTCAGGTTTTCGCCTTCTTCTTTCATGTGTCTTCTGACGCTTGATAAGCCGTTTTCAATAGCTTTTTTAAAAAATGTTTTGCCAATCCATCCAACGCGATAGGTCCCTCTGGCAATGAAAAGGCAGTGCTTCCCTTTTGGTTCCAGCACGAATTCATTTTTAGGGAAGAATTTTCTCATGAATCTTGATGTTGGCGAATATTCTATATGTCTGTACGGCACTATTCTTGTGACTTGAAATTTGAATTTATGGATTTTTCCGTGAAGGTACTCTTGCGCTACCATTACTGAACCCTCTGACCAAGGCTGACCTTTTAACCATCGGAAACTTACATGGTCTGCATTGTGCCACGTCTTGTAACTTTCATCATCAACGATGCTGGTCAAGAATTTAAAGACGGTCTCTGGAGTCGCTCTGATTTCTATTGAATCAGAAAGTATTCGATTTTCGAATAATGACATATTATTTTCTCACGTAACGAAAAAATCAGCCGGAGCGTGAGCGACCGGCTGCATTGCCCCCGTTAAGCGAATCTTTCGTCATGGTGCAGCAATGAATAGATGCTCATAAATCAGCGGATGTCATTTTTGTGGCCCGGCGCCAATCTTGAATTTTCCTTTGAAATATCTTTCCCTTATTTCGGTTACTTCCGAAGCCCACTTCTCAAGTCCTTTGTTTTTAATAGTCGTTAAGTTATAAATTTTTAAATTATGAGGGTACCTGTCAGCGCCTTCTGCCAAGGGTTGCAATTTTGAACAAGGGAAGTCACTGCACTCAAAGCAGAAATCCAATTTTCTCAGTTTCGCACATTCTAGTGTTTCACATTTTCCAGCGATCATCGTGCATCCTGATATTCGGCACCCCTTACAAAGCAATTTCTCTTTTGTCATTCCGCGGGAAGTAAAGCCAGCTTTTCTCTCTTTAGACATCTTTTCAAAAAAAGAATCAATATTCTTGAAATACAATTCGCAGTTGAAGCAATCAATTCCACAAACTGCTGTGCTTACCTTTAAATCTTTCACTTTACTCTCCTTAGTTGAATTGTTCTACATCATTTGCTCCGTCTAACGTGGAATTCACCGGGAGGCGTGGGCGCCTTTTCCCGCCGCTCCGGTGGAACGGTTTGTTCGGAGGCGGTGAGTGATACCTTTCTCATCCGGCTCGTCATGAGCATGACTAATAAGGCGAGTTAGCCAACCGGAAATGCGCTATACGCCCCTTTCTTAAACACATAAATCGCCCACCCCAGCGTTTCTCGTCCCCACCTCAGATACGCTGTCTTACTCTCACGCACTCGCGTGAGCACGGTCTCTACATCTGGATCATCCCGATGATCACTCGCCCATGTTTCCGCGGCATACCACTGTAACCCTTCATATCTATCCCAGTCATCCTGGCTGCTTACGAGTGTGTAGACCGCCTCCAATCCTTGCTCCCGTCCGACCTCTACATTCTGATAATGTGTTCCGAAGTCGTTACGTGCCGCTCCGATCGCTTCTAAATATTCTTTTTCCGGTTCCCGCCGCCAGTATGGCTCTCCCACGATTACCCAGCCGCCGGGTTTCACCATGCGGATCAGGGCTTCGAGGGTGGCAGCGTGCCCCCCGAAAACCCAGCTGGCACCTATACATGATGCCAGATCGAGTTTTTCCGGCTCGTCTGGCTTGAAATCTGCGCCATCCATCTGAAGGAAAGTGACGTCCACGCCCGATGTCCGCATCTCAATTCTTCTCTTTGCTTCGGCGATAAAGAAAGGAGAAATGTCGATCCCTACGCCACGAGCGCCATAGGTTTCGGCCAGGCGAATCAGGAACTCGCCCTTTCCACACGCGATGTCAACCACCTGTGCGCCGGTCGGGAGGCGCAGGAGCTCCACAAGACGCGTCAGTTTCTCCTCGCTTGTAGGGTTGCACACCACGTGTTCGCGGTGAGTGATGTCGTAAAATTTCCACATGTCCATGATTCAGTCCTTCAATGGCCTAACGAAAAAATCAGCCGGAGCGTAGCGATCGGCTGCATTGCCCTTGTTGGCTATAAATTCTTAGCCTTGGCCACGCCACATTTTTCGCAATTGTAACATATTTCAGTACTACCGTTTGGGTATTTCATCTGGCTCAAAATTGCTCTGTTATTGCATTTGGGACAGTTCGCTTCCCCAAAGTAAGGT